>OJDA01000028.1_pt1 | contig 75045 bp, 76 predicted proteins | sample 1592551 | NCBI WGS metagenome assembly OJDA01 (sample SAMN05416810, study PRJEB24817) | seawater metagenome | isolation source: Sea water | place: Canada:Atlantic | collected 2013-07
CGAGATAGCGTAGCGTCTCGTGGGCTCGGAGATGTGTATAAGAGACAGTTGCAGAAGGAGCACATCAGATCGTGGGCGAGATCTACAGGGACGATCTCGGTGAGCGCTGTGCCACTCGATGGCGGCACGCCGTTCTATGCCGTTCAGAACCTGAGCAAAAAGCTGCGGGCGCAGTGCTCCGATTTCGTACTTACTGAGGTACTGCCCCATATCGAGGCCGCAGAAGTGACGTGTCGATTCTCGACGCCGCTGCAGTTCAAGCGGGCGTTCGCGGGCTACTTCAAGAATCGTCTCGCTGCGACTGAACGACGACCGTTGATTGCGGTGGATTGGATCGGCGATGCCTTCCTGCTGGAGTACATGCTTCCAGCCCAGGCAGACATTCTGCTGCTTGATCAGATCCCCGAGGTGGAGCGTTCCTTCGAGCAGTTCTTCACCGGTAGCAGGCGACGACACAATGCGGTGCATGACGCCATGGCGCTACGAGAGGGCTATTTGGCCTGCCGGCAGGTGACCGTCAGAGGTCGGGCTGATGCTGAGTGACTTTCGCATGCGAAAGTCAGGCACGCGGTATTGGCTGTGTTTGGCGATCGGAATCAGTCCAAATGGACATACACCAAAGGGGTGCGCTGTGAAAATACTTCTGACGCTTGCTGGCGCTGTTGCCATCGTTCTGGCGACGGGTTGTAGGGGTGACCTGCCAGGGCCGGATGACGCACGAGCGGAGTTCGAGGACCGGCTGCAGGCGCAGCTTGGGCCGAAGGCTCGTGTCATCGACTTCAAGAAATTAGACGGCCTGAGATACGTCGAGAACGGGGTCCAATCTTACGACCTCGAATTTGCCGCGAAAGTGGAGGCCCCTGGCGCCCAGTTTGAGGAAGACATTTACCTGGGCAACGTCACCTTCATCCGAACCGAGAAGGGTTGGCGGATGCAGAACCTCGCGTCTCAAAGCAGGGCAGTCCTTGAGGCCGAGGAAAAGCGCATGAGAGAGCGTGTCGCTGCGTCCAGACTGAACCAGGATCTCCGGGTGATCGAGGCAGGCCTGAGCCTCTACAAGCTCGACAATTTCATGCAACCCACCGAAGAGCAGGGTCTGCGCGCTCTGATCGAGGAGCCCACCACAGAACCCCGTCCGCGGAACTGGAAGAAGGACGGTTATCTCCGCGAGCTACCTTGGGACCCCTGGGGCAATCCCTACCAATATCGCAATCCGGGCATCCACGGTGAGTTCGACATCTTCAGTCTTGGCGCCGATGGCGCCCCAGGGGGCGAGGGCGAAGCGGCCGACGTCGGGAACTGGTCCATCCGGTAGCCATGAACATAAGTGCTTTGCCGCCTTAGGGACTTTCGCATGCGAAAGTCGGGGGCTGCTGGTTAGCCGACTCGTTCGCGACCAACTTCCGCGCCCCAGTCGATTTCCCCGCGGTGGTGCTTGCGTGGGTCGTACTGAGCTAGCAAATCGGCTAATGAATAGTGCGGCTTGCCCTGCACGTTTGCTCGCGGAGCGTAGTCATCGTCACCCTTGATGTTCGATTCGCTAGTGTTCATCGGCGACTTCTGATTTGTCATTTAAAGACTTTCGCATGCGAAAGTCATTTGTGCCACGTGTGTGCCGGTGGGCAACCTCTGTGCAGCAGCGAAGCGGCCGGGGGCTCCCCTCAAAGAGCCCCTAGCGGAGCGACCGCTGTGCAGGGGTTGTCCACGGGCAACGTCTAAGTCCAACTAGGCAAATTCAACAGTGACGTGGCCAGGCTTAACTCTGCGGCGCGCTGGGCCAACGACGATTCGTACATCTCGCCCCAGCTTGGTCAAACAGTCCAGCATCTTGGATTCGCTAATCCCGCGAAACTCACCGCGCAGCATCTTCGACAGCTTTGGCTGCGGTACGCCAAGTACGTTGGCTGCCTCAGTCTGAGTCCACTTCCGAGCCTTGATGATCTCCCGGATCTTGGTGGCCAGTTGCGCTTTGACCAGCATTTCGCCAGCGTCCGCCATGCCAAGATCGGCGTAGACGTTGCCGCTACCTTGTTCGATGTCGATCACCTCTTTACTCCTTTGGCATGCGCTTCCGCTGCCTTCAATCGTTCGTGAATCAGGTCCATGTCGGGCTTCGGGGTGGCAATCCATGCGGCAGCGAAGCGGCCGGGGGCTCCCCCCAAAGAGCCCCCAGCGGAGCGGCCGCTGTGCAGGGGTTGTCCACGGGCCGAATTGGAGCATTACGTTGCTCGGAGGGGTGGCTTTGGCCCACCCGAGGACTCGCGCAGATTCTCATCAGCAGCTGAACGTTTGTGAAGCGTAACGAGCGCCCGCACGGCTTGATCTGAGCTTGCACGGTCGGAGGTTAGCTCTTGATCCAGCGCGCGGGCCTCCAGGCTTGCCGGCGGCAGGCCTTCCATATCGCAATGGCGGTCAGCCTGGCGCAGAGCATCGATCTTCCGCATCGTCATCTCATCAGTAGTACAGGTGGGGCTTTCGGGAGCCTGGTGGCCACATTATGGAATCAGGCGCGATGCCGGTCAGGACCTGGCGGCACAACCTGCGATTCTCGTGACGGCGCGGTCTGTTCATGTGCATGTTTACCCACCAGCCTGGGGTGCTCGTGGGGTATTTCGGCCTGCGGTAGACGCGCAGCACATGACCTCGCTCATCTCGGTCGCGGGACTTGTTGAAAACGGACATTCTGAACTCCTGGCAAGGGTCAAATAATGTCCATGTCGTCCTCTTTTACTTTTCGCTGGCGCATTAGCGAATTATACGCTCACGTCATTGATAACAATGAGAAATACGCGCGGCGTGTAGCGTAGTGTAGTGCTACAGAACGCTACGCTACAGCTCCCGCGCGGCTAGCTCGTGCAGGCGGCTGTCGGCATTCCCCGCTTCTCTGACGAGTTCCTCCCACTCACTAGGCGGATGCCCGCTTTCGAGCATTTTTGCGAAGACCCGATATGCATCATCTGCGCTCTCATAGGCGCGCTTAGTGGCTTCGTCGTTGACCCAGGCAAAGACGATGATCTTCGACGCCGCGTGGTATCGAAAGAACAGTCGGTACTGCTGAAAAAACTTCGCCCGGAACCAGTGCTTGTGCGCCTCGCCGAGCGTGCCGCCCTGGCGGTACTCGGATCGAGTCGGGTCCTGAGGGATGATCTCAAAGGCAAGTCGCGTGATCGCAGCCAGCCGTTTCGTGGCGTTCTTCTGGGTGTATCCCACCGGGTCTTTGCGCTGCAACGCATCAACCTTGTCAGCCAGCTCCTCGACCTGAGCGAGAAAAAGCGGGTGCGCGAAGACTGACCATCCGTTTATGACGAGCGGGCCGCGTGGCTGCACCGTCATTCATGCTCTGCCGCGAGAGGGACGTTGAGATCAAGATCGATTCCGTTGGTCAGCGTGCGGAGGCGCTTGACTAGTCCAACATCGACGGCTTGTAGGCGTTCGGGGTGGTGAGTGATGTCCTGCGCCAGAAAGCCCAGGAAGGCTCCAAGCGCAGCGTCCTCGGCTTCAGCCGGTTGCGCACGAGTCAGTACGACTTCTCCGTTAGGACGGACTGTGTAGTGCAGCTTGTCCCGCTTGTTGAGACGCAAAGCGCGTCGGACGGTTTCCGGAACCGTGGTTTGGTAGCGATCGGTGATCGTGGATTCGGCATCAAGGATAGCGGACACGATGGCTCTCTCGGGTGTGCTTGATCACGATGGTAATGCAATCGCATTGCCTGCGCAATGCAGTTGCATTGCCAACGTTGGCCCTTGTCAGAAGTGCCAACGCTTCCCATGAGAACTGTCAACAAGATCGCGCCGATACCCAACAAAAACACCGTAGGATGGGGGCAATGTGCTGTTCGCGAGGTCAGCACCGTTGACACTTTGTTCAAAGTGTCAACGGCAGATGGTCAAGTCGGCTTTGCAACACCGTAGACTTGGGCTCTGCGGTCAAACGCTTCGCGAGATCCCTCCAAAATTGCGCAGGCCAGCTCGCAGGTCGGGGGATGGTCTATCGACCCCCGCGTGACGACCTTCGCTTGATCTGAAGTGGCTTTGAGCACAACTATCAGTTCGGCGTCTCCCAGAATGGCGATGTTGGCGTTGTGCGTCACGACGATCACCTGCCGCCGCTCCTTGGCCGCTCGGATTGCGGGCACTAGCGTCTTGTAGATGAACTCGCTGTCCAAGTTATCTTCAGGCTGATCGACGATCAGAGGGGCGTTGCTCTCGCTGGTCAGCATGAGCGCTAGGAGCACTGACTGCTGCTGGCCAAGCGACAGCTTCTTAAAATCTCGCGGGATGTATCTCTGGCCATCGGCTTCGTCGATTCGCTTGGTAACGGTAAGCCTGGGCCGGTCATGAACGGCAATAGATTCCAGACGCGCAAGCATCGTGGGCTCGGCAATTCTCTCAAACAGTAGTTGGGCTTCTGATGCCGAGAAGATGGTGCCGCCTTCGCTATTGCGCAAGTCGGTGATCGATTTCGTATCAGAGCGTCGAACGCACTCTAGAAGCGTTGGAACCGTGAGTGATCCGACTAAGGCGCGTGCCTTTAAATGCTGGAGCGTGCGCCAGCCCATGACCTCCACGATTGCTTCTTCGGCGTCGGGGGACAGGGCGCTCGCTTCGTATTTCAGAGAAACGAAGATATCGGAAAGTGCGCTGCGCAGCGCGCTCGATGCACGTCGTGCAAACGCGTCGCGAGTGCTGGCAACAGCGCTACGCCTTGCCCAGCGCCTCTGCCGCAGGTCGGCATACTGGCGCTCCAGCTTTACCAGCTCTGGATTCCACAAGTTCAGGTTTTTCACCGCCTCACGTGCTCGCGCTTCATCAGAAATGAGCTTCTGAATCGAGGGCATGTCGAGTCGGATACCGTGCTTCAGAAGCTCCTGCTTCTTTTGCTCGATTTGGGATGTAGTCTGAGCTTCCTTCGCCTTCCAAGCTGTGACCTGAGCCTTAACCTTGGCCACGTATGCGGCCGTCACTTGCCTGAGCGATGTGGTGGCGGTCCCAACGTCCTGCTTATAGCCGTCAGTGGCCTCCCGAATGGTGGTTGCCTCGGGGGCGCCAAGCTGGATGTCATGATCGTCCAGAGATTCGCGGATGCCGTTGGCTATTGCGACGATGGCCTCATCAGAAACGGCGCTCGATAGCTGCCCTAATTCGGTCTCGATAGCTGCTCGGGTTCGCCTTTCGGCTTCGAGCTGCTGCTGGAGTGTGATGACTTCCTCGCCCTTGTCGTCGCGTAAACGCTTGAGCTGACCAGCTTTGAGAGCTAGGTCCCTCTCGGCTTGTGGGATCTTCGCAACTTGGGCGCGAGCCTTATCTAGCTTCGGGGCAAGTTCCATCATTTCCTGCCTCACCTGTTCTTCCTCTGCGATAGCGGGTTCGATATCGATAAGCCGATCGAGAAAGGTCAACAATGCCAGTGGATCGTCCTGGACTTGTTTGCTGATGTCGTTCGTAGCGCCCTGCCGATAGCTATCGATCGGAAACGACGTGGCGCCTAGAAATGGGTCGTCGATGTTCTCGATATCGTCGCCCTTGCTCCTGGCAAGATTGTGAAGTTGGCCCGTATGATCCCGATAGGCGAGCGCTACGGTGTTCGCCCACACATCGCTGTCGACAACGGTAGCTTCCATAGGGGGAGCTCCTCCGATTAAGCACACGCTCTCGAACGCCGTGGACTTGCCACTGCCACGACCGCCTATGATGCAGGTCAGATTCGGGCTGAACCGTATGCCTTGGCTGTTAAGGAAGCCACCCTCGAAGTGAACACCGTGGACGATAGGCACCGTCGCCGGCAGCAGCTCTTCGATCCGGACTCTTGTGTCTGCACTTCGCATTGCAAGCAGTAGCCCTTGGAAGCTCGGCGACTCCATCTTGTAGCGTGTGATTCGCTGATCCCTGTTCGCGTTGCGTCCGACCGCCTTGAGGGTGTGGGCGTCGCTGTTTAGCACTCTCGCCAGGAACTGCGAGGAGCCACGCCCGAGTCGGGCAATGCGCTCCTGGCTAACAGCTCTTCTCTCGGGGTTAGGGTCGTTGGCGTTGTAGTAGACATCACATCCGGCATGCGCAACTTCGATTGCCTCCAGTGCCCGGTGACAGAGGATGTCCTTCTTCGCTGGCGTCATACGTGCCAAGTTCGACTCAAAAGCACCTTCAATATCAACGTGGGCAAGCACACCGAATCCACCTTCCTCAGCTAGCAGTCCCAAGCATTGAAGAGTGCCGGTCTGACATCGAGAGTTCGATGTTCTTCTGTCTACGATTTGTAGGCGGCCGAAGAATCGTTCGAGCGCGTCGCAAGTCGGGGCATAACACAGCAAATGGCCCTCGGGAGTAGACAGCTCGACGCCGGGAATAACGACGATTCCTTGCGCAGTGCCTGCTTCAACAGCAGCCCGCACGTTAGAGATTTCGTTGTGGTCGGTGATAGCAATCATCGCCAGCCCTTCGCTACAGGCTGTCCTCACAATTGCTTCGGGGCTAGCTAAAGCATCAGCAACATCATGGGACGCACCATGCGAGTGAATGTGCAGATCGGCGCGGAAGAACGCCGCTCCATTGCTCACATCCATCAGGGGATCAGTCTCCATATTCGCAGGGCTCCCTCTCGTTCATTCAATTCGACGTTGGCGGTTCCGATGTTTACGTTGCCCCCAACAAGCTGTAAACGAAAGGCAACGACTGAGCGAAACAGGCCCTTCGCTGATCGCGAAGGGTTGAAAGCATCACACCTGACGCAACGGTGTGTTGGCCTTCTGCAAGCCCACAAAGCCTTGTCCCTACTGATTTTTTCGGCATGTTTATTTTTTGGTACCACCTGCCAGCATTCCTTATGCCTCAATGGCTTGCAGATGTCGAACTCCAAGCTAGCCGAGGCCCCGATGACCACCAAGAAGACGCCGCCAAAGTACCTCAGAATGCACCTTCACCTGGACGAAAACACTGCGCGACAGGTGCGTCTTCAGGCCCACAAGTGGGGTCTTAATGACACGCAGACCGTCAAGCAACTGATCAGGTTGGGGCTGGATTCGCGTGACGACCGAGGGACCAGAATGTTCGAGGAAAGCGCGCTTGATCGTGCAGTTTCTCGTGCAATCAAGCCGATTCGAGATGCCGCAATTGAGTCCCTTTTTTTGAACAAGGTTGTCGTCGCAGACCGGCGCCCAGCCCTTCTTGATACTGCAAAGACACTTACGCTTCAGGCCATCAGCGATCTCGATAAAGAGGTCGAAATTTAGGGCGAAGGTAACCGAGAGTAGAGGCGCGATTTGACCCGTCGTCACGCATTTGCACGCCTCAAAGCGCACAAGAATGCGTGCTCAAGTCAGATGGATTATCGGTACGTCTTGATCACGATTGATAGCCAGTAGTCGCGCAGCATGGCGACCACTTCGGTAAGCGATGGGGCATCCAACTTGTTCCGTTTTACGAAGGCAGACCACTGCGCCAGTTTCGTCTTATCGACGGCAAATTCGTCAGATAAGCCGAGTGGAATCGAGCCCGGAAGCGGCGTCTTTCGACGCTCAAATGTAGCCTGAACCGCTTCGGCCAAAGTTTCGATAGACGCGTCGGGTTGCCGGGTCAACACCCACAGATCGAAGTAGTCCTTCATGCGGCTGTTGCTCATGCCTAGCGACGCTATGGCCTCAAACTTCTCTGCAATTACGGTCTGTTTCGGATAGGTCGTTAGCCGTGGAGGTGGCAGGTCTTCGAGCATGACTGGGTACTCGACTTCTGTCGGCCCGGGGGTCACGGCATCGCCAAATCCGACATCAGCTTGGACCGCTATGCGGGCGCCAGAGAGCATTCCGAATAGCGTCACGCGAACGCCCGGATAGTTGGCTTCATTGCGAATCTCGATGGCCCTGATCGATGATGAATCGAAGGTCATTCCGTCGTCCGATCCGATCCCGGAAATGTCCCGGAACGTTGCCTCAAGCGTAGCGATGTCGGCGCTGCCGAAGCCAAGAAAGTCCACGTCTCGTGTTGGTCGATGGGGCACGTCGAACCATAGATCGAATAGCAATGCGCCCTTCAGAACGAACCGATCCCGATGCTCGGAGACGCTCAGTCGGTACAGCAGCCGTTCCAGCGCGAAGCGGGTTAGGACCAGATTGAAGTCGATTCCCTGCGCCTTTGCCCGGTTCAGGAGTCGCGCCCGAACGGATGCGCCGATGTCGGCCTTTCCGATCACGTTCCCACACTTTCCAGGTACGGCCGCATCACGTTTGCGACGCGGCAAACCTTTGCGAAATGCCACAGCTCATCGTTCGAGGCCCGACGTTCTCTGCGGCACTCTTTGAGTGCCTCAAGGGCGACATCAAGGCCGATTTTGTTGCGGTACTTGAAGCAGTCCGCAACCGTCTTTGCGACCGAATAAACGCGGATCGTCACCCTATCTACGGTGTGTTCCTCGACCCCTTCCGTGAGGGAATCGCCGGAGAAACGGATCACTCTGAGGGGCGGATAGTCGATCTTTGGCGCTCGGGCCTTGTTGGCGATGGCGAGCCAAATCTCGCTCGGTGACTGTGTCGTCACTCGATGAAACCGCAGCGCGGTGAGAAGGCAATAAGTGGCGTTTGGCGCGCGTGTAGAAACCTCGGCGAGTTGTTGGTTTTCGGACTGCTGTCGCTCAGGCAGAGCGTACATTCCGCGGCCGACTTTTATGAGCTTCCCTGCGTTGACAAGTCGAGTGAGGGTGCTGCGAGGTACCTGCTCAAGTGATGGGTCGCAGGCACGGACTACCCCTCGCGTCTGGGCAAGGTTGAGCACATTCTCGGCGTGGCTCCTGTGTTGCATGGCCCATGGTACATATTGTCGGTACTTCTAAACAAGTGCCGACAAAACGTATCATTCGGAGGCAAGGAGCGGTTCGATCAAGTCCCAGCGCTTGTCCTTCACCATCACGAAGCGACAGCGATCTTCGGAAAGATTCGCCCAGAGCCCGTCAATAAACCGATCCTCTATGTGTTAGTGGCGAGTGTGCAACCTGCAGGCCATGCCGTTTGTATCGCTGATGTCGACGAGCGCCTGGCCGCCGACATTCTGGGGGATCTAACTCCGCCAGTTTCCGGTAGTTGACGCTGTCCGACATCCGCGACATCCTAGAAGTGAGGGCTGGAATGTCCTGCGTCCACTGCAAAGCCGCTGGCAAATCGCTTCAACGCTGTATCGAATAGCAGTTCTCCTTCCGGGGACCGCAGTGAGTGGAATGTGGAGCCCAACACATCAGGAACTGTTATGAACATGCAGCAGCATCTCGATACTTGTAAGCGCCGTGCGCATCAGATGAGGTCAGATCATCCAAGCCTCGGCTACATGAAGCGCCTAGACTACGCCGCTCAGGAGCAGGGCTTCAAGCATTTCACGGCGCTTCAGAAGTTGTTCAAGATCCTCGGACCGGATGTGGCGCCAAGCCGCATCGCGATTGTCAGAGCGGGCGGGAACGAGTCGGATTCTCCGTATAGGCAGCAGACCTCCAGAGTCGACATTGCTTGGAAATCGGCGATGCCTGCTGCTGATCCGCGTTGAAGCGCTTAGGGCGCTCGTGACGCGCGAGCGACTGTAGTTGCCATCTGTGTTTTGCGAGACACAGATGGCTTTCGATTAGCTGGATTGAATCATGAGAGTCCTGCAGCATGGCACTGAGCTAGGGCATGGCTGGCGGCTGTGGCACAGGCGCTGGCTTCAGGGCAATCAGCGCCGAGACTTGCTGGTGGGTTTGCAGCCAGGCTGCCGTGATGGCGCAGCGCGCGCTGACCAAGCCCGCAATCTTGGCGAGGTCGTCTGTCAGGTTGCGCAAAAAAATTGGCTCATGGTGAGCAACGCGATTCCGTAGCTCGCGGATTTGCTCAAGATCGTTGTATATGTGTTCGCGAAGCGTTGCTGGCCGGAGCTGGTAATTCAGGTTGGGGAACAGCCGGGGCAGTTGAAGATTCCACAGACGAACGTCATGGCGCCGTGTGTACATCTTCTGCCAAAACGCAAATTTGAGTTCAGGAATGACTTTGCCCGTCGTGGGCTGACGAGCTCGAACAGTTCGCAGATCGCGTTGAGGATCGTAGTATGTCCCCGATGGAAGGCTGCGCTCAAAGTTGGCATCCCAGGGCCAGCGTGGTCCGTACGTGGCTTCTAGTGCTTCGTGCACGGCATTACGAATGCTCACCTCGCAAATGTGCAGTGGCGCCATCAAGGCTGCGGAAACCTGCGCGTTCCAAGTATAGAGTTCCAGAGCCGACACGTCGGGGACTGCAGATGTGTGCATTGCCGCTTCGTATCTCCCCATGCGGGCGGTCGAAATGATGCCCTTGACTGCAGCGGCGATAGCGGGCGTTGACATTCTGCGTAGGCTCCCATAGTCTTCTATTGCTGGCTTCGGGATATGTGGGCGTTAGCCTCCCCCTGAGGACATACGATAGCGCGAAGGCCCACGGAAACGTGGGCCTTTGTCGTTTCAGCGGCCGAAGCTGAGCATCGACGTTTCACATGAGAAACGCATGAACACAGAAAAAGCGACCGCCGCGCATGTCAGTAGCCCAAGTCAGCTCCGGTCCGAGGAAGGGTAAAAGCGGTCGCGTGGCGTCGATGGTGCAACAAGCGCGCGTGCGGAAATGTGTTCGATGCGACAGTCCAGTGCATAGACAATCGACGCAGGAAGCAATGCTCAAAAATTCTGACGACTACTGGAAAATCTGTGCGGCAGCAGCGGCCTACAAAGGTACGCTGCTAGACCGATCTATCGTGCTCGGACACGATACTCGGCACATTCTGGATATCCTCCAAGATCAATCGTCCGATCCGATCACTCACTACGTCGACGTGCCGGTTCGAGACATCATCGGTTGCGGACACCTCAACTTCGGCGCCCCTCCATTGACATGGAGAGAGGCCATCCAAAGCGTCGGCTATGGTTGGCAAGACGGTGTCATTAACTACTTCGAGTCTGAGATTCGAGACGGCGATTTCCCAGCCGAGAGCGCTCGTTATGGCCTTCGGTTGGTTCGCCATCTTCTGCCGGGAGGTCGAGGTCCGATTTTTGTCGAGAACGGCATACACCGATCTGTTGGGTTGGTGAATTGGATGATTTCTACGCACGGCGACGAGAGCGAGGCAGCCCATAATCTAATCCTCCTACTTAAGAGAAAATGCCTATAGCAGATTATAGCGTCTCACCGCGATTTCACAGGGCAGAGGTGTCAACGCCTCGATGCTTGGGTCGTACAACACCAACCCACAGAGAACAGGCCGTATAAAACCGTATCAAAGCAGCACTTTACAGCATCGTACCGGTCATCTCTATCAACTCACTTGAACGGGGGTGCCTTCCCTTACGTCAGCAGAGGTCGTGGTGCAAAACAATCCCAGTCAGCACCTCTACCGACCTACTCAATCTGAGTGAGGCGCGGTATTTGCGTATCTGAGTTAGCAACACCCAGAAACGACAAAGCCCCGATTTACGGGGCTTTGTCGTTGAATAGTGGCGGAGGATCAGTCCGCCTTTATGAATTCTGTAAAAACCCACAGAACTCCACCAGACCATAGGCGACACATGGCTTTCAGCCTAATATCACTCTGCGAGCATCCACTATTATCTACCCGTTTCCGAAACCAAGTGGGGGAACAAAACATTGGGCGGAGTGTTTTCTTATAGGCAAGCTAAATCCCAAACAAGACGTTATCACAGCTCAGGTGTTGCCAATGTGCAGGAGCTAACTTCCGACTCATTAAGCAAGTGACTGACAAAACCCGGCAACTGATCCGATTTAGCCGGGTTTTCACGCCAGACGACCATCAGCTCCTTATCCAGACCCGCCCCGCTGAACGGGACGGCACACAAACTACCTGACCCAACCTCTTCTGTTACGGCGGAAGCCAGCACCAGCGAAACCCCCAGCCCCGCTTTGACTGCCTGCTTAACCGCTTCCGTACTGCCCAGTTGCATTGACACTCCGGGGATGGCGCTTTTATCAGCAAAATAACGATCCAGCAGCCGGCCCGTACCGGTGCCAGACTCCCCCCCAATCAGTTCCATACCAGCCAGATGCTCTGGGCCCACCTCATAAAGTTCCGCATAGGAGTGCGTCGGAGGCACTATCAGCACCAGCGGCTCCTTTCTCCAACTTCGGACCTGAAAGCCGGTTTGAGGCTGCCACCACTCCATGACGGCCACATCCAGCTCTGCATTCCCCAACTTCTGCGCAATAGCTGGATTACTACCGATTACCAGCTCTAGATCAGGGTTGTACTCTGCGGTAACGAACGAGCGCACATAGGGCGGCAGCATATAGATGCCGATATTCGAACTTGCTCCCACGCGCAGGTCCCGACCCTTGATTGCACGCACTGCACGATCATTCAGCTTCAACATGCTTTCGGCAAAAGGCAACAGCAGCAGCGCCTCGGGCGTTGGCTGACAACCAGCGCGCCCGCGCACAACCAGCCCCACCTGAAGTTGCTCCTCCAGCTTCTGAACATGTTGCGTCACCGTCGGCTGGGCGATACCCAGCCGGTCTGCGGTGGTCTGGAAATTCCTGTACTGAAACAAGGCGACCAGCGTCTTGAGCCAGACCAGATTCAGCATGCAAGCTCTCCAACCTTGGCAAGCCGATTGGCAGCGTCTTGCGGTATATCACCCCGCAGCACCTGTAGTATGTTTTCTGCAGCCCTGCGCTCGATTGCCATGCGCACCCGGCTGACCGCCGAGCCTATGTGCGCACTGAACAATGTATTCGGATGCGCCAGCAAATCCGCGTTGATCGTGCGCGGCCGCTCATCCCTGGCCCAGTCCTCCATTTCAAATACATCCGCCGCATATCCTCCCAAGTGGCCACTGCGCAATGCGTCCAACACCGCCTGTTCATCCGCCACCGAGCCCCTGCAGGGATTAACCAGAAACGCACCCGCCTTCATTAGAGCAAGGCGACTCGCATTGATCGTATGCAGGGTGTAGGAATTGAGTGCCAGCGCCAGGATTACGATATCGGATGTTTCCAGCAGCGCTTCAAGCGAACAGAATTCAATGTTTAACGCAGCCTCTTCATCAGAGCCCAACGCCTGCGGCTCACTGTACTGGACTCGTGCGCCCCAGCCCTTAAGCCGTTGCGCCAGCGCTTTGCCGATCGCTCCCATACCGACGATGCCTACAGTCGACCCCTCTATGCCCAACCCATAGAACTGCGGCGTCCAACCCTGAAAATCACCCGACCTGACATACTCATCAGCGGCTTTGATTTGCCTCACCAATCCGATAGTCAGCCCAACGGTCAGTTCGGCCGTTGGCACGGTAAGCAGGTCCGGTACAAAGGTCAGCCATACATCCCGTTGCGTACAGGCCTGCACATCAAAATTGTCGAACCCTTTCAGCGCCGCGCCGACAATCTTGAGTTGCGGGCAAGCATCGAGAAAATCAGCGTCGATACGGTCAGGCATGAACGCCATCATAGCCTGCGCACTGCTAACCCGGCGCAACACCTCATCCCGGGGCAGCGTCTCGGTAGTTTGGTTGGTTATCAACTCGCAATGCGGAGCGAGTAACTGAAGGGTTTCGTCATGCACTTTATGGGTTATTACGACACGTGGTTTCATATTCAGCTCTTACTTGAATGATTTGCGCAGAAAGCCGCTAAGTGCATCCACCAGCGTTACCATCAGCAGTATGACTAGCAAGATCGCGAGCACTTCCTGGTATTGCATGATTCGCAAAGAGCCCATCAGCTCAAAGCCGATCCCCCCAGCGCCGACCATGCCCATCACTGTGGAAGCGCGGAAGTTGTATTCCCAGCGGTAGATTGAAACATCCGCAAACTGCGGCAGGACCTGAGGCAATACGGCATGGAAAAGCACCTGCAGTCGCGTGGCGCCAGCAGCCCGAGCGGCTTCCACTGGCGCTTCATCCACATGCTCTATGGCTTCGGCAAAAAACTTGCCGACCATGCCAATTGAATGCAGCCCGAGCGCCAGCACGCCTGGCAAGGCCCCAAAACCAACCGCCGCTACAAAGATGATGCCCATGATCAGCTCGGGCACCGACCGCAGTCCGTTCAGCACAACCCGCGTCAACTGAAACACCACCGGATGCGGCGACGTGTTGCGCGCCGCCAGAAACGCCAGCGGCAAAGACAGGCTGACAGCAATTGCGGTTCCCGCGATGCTCATCGCCAAGGTATCGATCAATGGCGAAAACCAGTTTGCCGCATTACTGAAATCAGGAGGAAAGGACTCTCCGGCCAGGGTCATAATGGCCGGCACACCCTGGGCTAGGGTGTCAAAGTCCAATAAATTCACATACCAGCTGGCAACCAGCACCACACCGAGAACCGCAGCGGCTTGTGCCAGCTTGCGCTTCCAGCCCCGACCATAATCAGTCAGCACCTGTTGGCGATCAGCCGTCTCTGTCAACGCAACGCTCGAATGAACGCTCATAACCGCTCCTTACATGGTGGCGAAATCGAGCCCAAGCAGGCTACCCATATCGCGGATGATGTCGTAATCGGCGTCCTCGATCGGAGCAAAACCCTCGGCCTTGAAGCTCTCTAAAACGGTCGGATCGTCCAGATTGACAAAAGCGTTCTTGATGCTGGCCTTGAGATCGGCGTCGAGATTCGAGCGCATGGCCCAGGGGTATTGCGGGTACTCTCCGCTGTAACCCAGCACCTTGACCTTGGCCGGGTCGATCAGACCAGTCTCTAATACGTGCTTAAAGATCACCTCTGACAGCCCACCAGCGTCGGCATTGCCATTGGCTACGTTCACCGCCACCGCATCATGGCTGCCCACAAAATGTTGCTGATAGTCCTCGTCGGCTTTCAACCCAGCCTCCACCAGCACCGTTTTGGGGATCAGGTGACTGGAGGTTGAAGCACGGTCGCCGTAGACCATCTTCTTGTCTTTCAGGTCCGCGTAGGATTCCACTCCCGAATCAACGTTGGCGATCAATACAGAACGGTAGGTAGGCTTGCCATCGACAAGCATTGCGGCAAAAGGCTCGATTTCACTTTTGCTCTTCGCCAGGACGTAGGACAAGGGACCGAAATAGGCCAGATCAATCCGGCCAAAACGCATCGCCTCGATCATGGACGAGTAATCCGTGGTGACGATCAGCTGGACCTTCTTGTCCAGCGTGCTTTCAAGATAGTCCTTCAATGGCTGGTTGCGTTTGATCAACTCTGACGCGTTTTCATCGGGTAGCAGTGCCACCTTGAGGGTGTCCGGATTGGCATCCGCAGCCAGTGTGGAACTCGCACCCGCGACAAAAATACTTGCGGCCAGCACTATTTTGTTAAGCAGTTTCATTGAGCAATCTCCAGCTTTGTAACAGAGTGAAGGTGGGGGGCAGGGTTCGCATTTCCAGGGCAGGCGTCAGCTGCCAGGGTGTTGGCCTTTTCAGGAGCCGCGTAGATGCGCGCAAGCTGGGCCTCATTCAATTCACCCGCTGCGCCATCAAAAACGATATGGGAGTTGGCCAGTCCGATAATGCGGTCGGCAAAACGCTGGGCATATTCAAGTTGATGCAGAGACACCACGGCAGTGATGCCATCTTCCTGGCAGATACGCTTGAGTAACGACAACACTATTTCCGAGGTGGCCGGGTCCAGACTGGCAACGGGCTCATCGGCCAGAATCATGCTAGGTTCCTGGGCTAGTGCGCGGGCAATGCCCACCCGTTGCTGCTGCCCGCCGGAGAGTTGATCGACGCGCATCAGTGCCTTGTCGGCCAAACCCACGCGGTCGAGACAATGCAGAGCCAGATCAAGGTCATGCCGGGGCAAGGGGAACAGACTGCGCCACGTACTGTGATAGGCCAGCCGGCCCGTTAGCACGTTAGCCAGCGCCGTGTGACGTAGGATCAGCTGATGATGCTGAAATACCATAGCGGTCTTGCGCCGGTGGTTACGTAGGCCAATTCGCGCATCAAGCGGCCCAAATTCGCTGGATACCACCCGCCCGCTGGACGGCTGTACTAGATGGTTGAGTGTGCGTAACAAGGTTGACTTGCCCGCACCGGACAAACCCAGCAGCACAGTGAATTCGCCGTGAGCAAAACTCACGGAAGTCGAACGCAGCGCCACAACGCCCCCTGGGTAGGTGACACCCAACCCTTCTACCCTGAGAACAGAATTCGTCACATGTTCCGGTGCCATATGATCACCTTTAGCAATGTTACGACCCGCTTTATTGCGAATCAGAATTCAACACTAAGGTAATTAAATGACGATGGCGTGACGCTGAAGTGACAATTCGGATAACAAGTAGAGCTATTACAGCAAAAACGCTGTAAACCCTTGAGTTATATGGCGCAGCGGACGGGGCTCGAACCCGCGCCCCCGGCGTGACAGACTTGTGTATCTGGATATACCCAAGTCAGGGTTTGCGAGCGTCCTTTGAGGCGTGACTTGGCGTTTCAATTGGCCGCACTGGCTGACGGCAAGCCCGTCCGCATGAGATCCTTGCTGTCGACCTATTCCGTGCCCTACCGTCCGCCGTTTGTGGCTCAGGAAGCCTCTGCATTAGTTCTAGTCGGCGAGTTCGCGCAACCGGAAGCTTATGCAGTCATCGCCCGAGGCAGTGAGAGCGTATTTCAAAAGGTACGTCCGCCACGACGACCGCTGTTCCGACGCCAGTCGACTTGGCGAAGCCAAGACCTTGAATGCCTGCAAATCGCTATGGGACCGGAAACTATCGTCCCAAGCGTGTACTTAGCTGTGATGGCAGAGGCATTTGCCGACAATCGAAACCACTAGCTGCGGCATGGCTGATGCTTTGGATGCTCAAATACGCGGTGATCGCCGACAGGGATGTATCGAAGGGCTCACGGTGAAGCTCAAAGGGGCCCACATGGCGGGGAGAACGAACGGTCGGTACTTCTCAACAACTACCGACATTTCGTATCAATCTTGAAGCGCCCGAAGCTTGAAGCAAATCGCGTCGAGCAGCTCCCCGCCATCCGCACTATATCCGCACTACGGGGGTCACTTCGGGTCACTTTGGCGCATTCAGTGTCACCGTGCGTCACTTCTGATTTTCAAGGCAATCAATAAGTTGCATTGAAATCAGTGAGTTGCGAAGGTCGCGTGACCGGCTTAGAAGGTCCGTGCTCTATCCAGTTGAGCTACAGGCGCGTTGTTGAAATCGATGACCGACCTCGGTGCCGCGGTTTTGCCGAGGTCCTCGGCTTGATGATGCGGTTGTTGCGTCACGCTGCTGGGCATCGCGTGTTCGGTCATCGACGACGCGGCGGCCAACTTGCCGTTCAGCGTGACCGACGGTCTTGATGCGGCTGTCTGTCGCATCGCGAGGAGTTTAAGGTGTTTCAGGGTCGGGTTGGCGGGCTGTTGTTCAATGCGCGGGTGACAGCGGTGCCGTCACGGCGCGGGGGGCGTCCGTTTCGTCGGGCGGGTTTTCGGGGTACACCAGCAAGGCCAGCTCGGTGCGGCTGTAGACGTCGAGCTTGCGGTAGATGCGGTAGAGGTGATTGGCGACGGTAGACGGCGCGATACCGATTTTACGGGCTGCCTGTTTGAACGACAGCCCTTGCGAGACGGCCAGTACGATCTCGCGCTCGCGGGTGGTCAGACGGTCCAGTGGGCCGGCCGGCCACAGGTGCAGCACCCACAGGTCGCCCATCGACTCGCAGCGCACGCACAGGGCGTCGTTGATCATTTGTTGGGTGCCGGGGGGCGGCAGATCGAAGGGCAGTGTCTGCGGGTCGCGGCGGCCGGGAAAATGCCGATCAAGAAAATCCAGGAAGCGGGGTTGGGATTCGTGGAAGCGGCCTTGCGCATCCACCACCGCTGCTGCGCCTGACGGCAGCTTCTCGTGGATTTTGGCGAGGTGCAGGAAGAACAGGTGCGAGGCGGCGTTGACCAGGTGGAACGGCAGCCGGCGTTGTCGGGCCAGGTCGGTTTCGGTCCAGACGCGAGCCGGGTCGCGCCGGTACAGCGTGATCAGCGAGTACAGGCCGCTGCGCGGGTCCAGGTGTGCGGTGGCCAGCACCCGGGTGATGCCGTGCGGCGCAAAGGTCCGCTGGTAAAACGCAGACTTGAAAAGGGCTTCGTCGGGCATGACGCGCTGCAGGTCCACAGGTTCGTCGAGCTGGCGCAGCATGACCGGCAGTATCGGGTTGATGCTGCGGGTCTCTTCGAGCAGATGCGGGAAGTCTTGCGGCAGGCCACCGGTCACGGTCACGCTGTGAAAGCGCGCGTCGGACAGCAGGCCCGTGCCCCACAGGGCGAAGTCGTGATCGACGACGCTGCGCAACTCATTGAGGGCCCAGGCGCGGTACTTTTCCGGCGCCACCGACAGCGCCCATCGATACAGGCGAGCAACGTAACGGTCGACGGGGTCTACAGGGTCACTCTGCGGCACGGCTGCGTCTCGTTGGCTGGAGGAGGGTGGGCCCTAAGGCGATTCTGAGCATACGGGGTTGTCAAGCCGGCAACCGGCCCTTTCCGGCGGTTCGATGGTGCCGCAGGCAGGGGCCGGCTGCCGTGGCCGTGACGCCAGCGCGCCCGGCGTCACGGTTGTGGCGGCACGACGCCCAGGGCCTCTTCGACGCTGGTGTCACCGCGCAGCACGCGCGTCGCGGCGGCGCAGCGCAGCGACGTCATGCCCTCGGCCAGGGCGGCCGCACGCAGACTGACGTCATCCACATCGGCGCGAATCGCGGCCTGCAAGGACGCCGACATACGCATCATTTCGTAGACGCCGACCCGGCCGAGATAGCCGGTATGGCGGCAGTGTTCGCAGCCTGCGGGGGCGTGGGTGGTGGTGGGGCAGGGCAGGTGGCTTTCGGGCCCCACCAGGGCCAGCCACTGCTCGGGGCGGGCCGGAGTGGTGGTCTTGCAGTGCGTGCACAGGCGGCGCACCAGCCGCTGGGCGACCACGCCGACCAGCGTCGCCCGCAGCAGGTACGGTGCTACGCCGAGGTCGATGAGGCGGGTGATGGCGCCCACCGCATCGTTGGTGTGCAGGGTCGAGAACACCAGGTGCCCCGTCAGCGCGGCCTGGGTGGCGACCTCGGCGGTTTCCAGATCACGAATCTCGCCGATCATGATGATGTCCGGGTCTTGGCGCAGCAGGGCGCGCACGCCGTCGGCGAACCCCAGCCCGATGGCGGTCATGACCTGCATCTGGTTGAAGGCCGGCTCGACCAGTTCGATGGGGTCCTCGATGGTGCAGACATTGACCTCGGGCCGTGCGCAGTGTTTCAGGGTGGCGTAGAGCGTCGTGGTCTTGCCCGAACCGGTGGGGCCGGTGACCAGGATGATGCCGTGCGGTTGCGCTGCCATCGACCGCCACAGCGCGGCCTCCGCATCGTCGAGTCCCAATGAATGAAAGTCGCGCTTGAGCACGTCGGGGTCGAAGATGCGCATGACCAGTTTTTCGCCAAACGCGGTGGGCAGTGCCGAGCAGCGCAACTCGATCTCGGTACCGCCCGGCGCCCGGGTCTTGATGCGGCCGTCCTGCGGGCGACGCTTCTCGGCAAGGTCCATGCGCGCCAGCATTTTCAGGCGGCTGGTGACCGGCGGCATGACTGCGGCGGGGATCTGGTAAACGTCGTTGAGGGCGCCGTCGATGCGGAAGCGCACGCGGCCATGTTCGCGACGTGGTTCCAGGTGAATGTCGCTGGCGCGACTCTCGAAGGCGTATTGCAGCAGCCAGTCGACGATGGCGACGATGGGCTGGGCTTCGGCATCGAGCTGCCCGCTGCGCGACAGTTCGACCAGTTGTTCGAGATTCTGCAGGCTGCCGGGCACGGCGCTGCCGCCGCGCATAGCCTCGGCGCCCTTGACCGATCGCGCCAGGGCATAAAACTCCGCCAGATAGCGCTCGATGTCCTGCGGGTTGGCGAGCACCCGTTCGATGGGCCGGCCAATGGCTGCGCTCAAGTCATCCTGCCATTCGGTCCAGTAAGGCTCTGCGGTGGCGATGATCACCTTGTCGTGACTGACCGACAGCGGCAGGATGCCGGCGCGGCTGGCATAGGCAAATGGCACCAGGGAGGTGATTGCCCGAGCATCGAGGCCCAGTGGGTCGATCTTTTGATAGCGCAGGCCGCTCTCGGCGGCGAGCCATTGGGTGAGGCGGTCGGCGGTCCAGACCGTGCCGGGGTGGGCAAGGTCAGGCAGCGCCTGATCGGCGATCAGGACAATCGGGTGACGTTGCGAGCTGACCTGCGACTGGCGCACCCAGCAGTCCTTGGCGCTGGCGGCGTCCAGCCGCTGTGCGGCGACCAGGGCATCCAGCAGCGCGCGCAGGTGCAGGCGACCGCGGGGGAGTGCAACTCGAAGGGGTGAGGCTGCGTTCATCCGGCAACGCTAACGCAAGCGGCGGGTGGAGGCGCGGCTCGGGTCCGGTCCGCAAGGGACCGACGCGGGGCAGGTACTGTTTCAGGTCTGGCCTCAGCCATGCGCACAAGTACCAGCGCGCTCGCCCCCGATCGGTGAAAATGCGGCACGCATGATCAACGCAAGACGCGCTGCGGCAGCCCCGAGGGGCTGGCAGCGTGAATCTGGGTTCAGGAGGATGGGTGACACAACGACCGAAGCTGATGTGGGTGGCGCTGGTGGCCGCGCTGTGCGGGCTTTCAGGCTGTGCCGCCACCGGTGGCTTGTTTTCGGGTTGGGGCGCGCCGGATGAGGTCGAGGTGCGCGAGGTCCGCCGCGCGCTGGCCTGCGGCAGCATCACCGAGACGGTGCTGCTGACGCTGTTCGATGGCCCGACTGCCTACGCGCAATGGGAGGCCCAGCGCGGTGCGCAACTCTACGGCGATGCGGTGCTGCCGGCCGGCCAATACCTGCTGGTCGAAATGGGCCGCCGGGGCTTTGCGGGCTATGGCATGGCCGTCAGCCGCGTGGCGCGACGCAAGGGAGACACCTTGATTCTGCGCGCCACCTTCATCGAGCCGCGCGCCGGCGCCGAGCCCAGTGGCGAGGCGGTGAGCCCCTGCTCCCTGATCAGGTTGCCCGACATGGCAATCGACAGGGTCGAGCTGGTCGACGAACAGGGTGACCGTCGTGCCACCCTCAAACTGGTGCCGAAGACATGAGCCGTATTTACACGTGGGTCTGCTGTTTCGTGGCGCTGATGCCCGGCTGGGCGGCCGCGCAACCGGTGGTGGGCGCTGCCACCCCCATCGAGGCGGTTCAGCGCTTTCATGAGGCCCTGAAATCCAGCGATCCCGAGACGGCGATTCTGCAGTTGGCACCCGATCTGGTGGTGTTCGAAACCGGCTTTGCCGAAGCCCATCCGCGCGCCTACGCCGACAATAATCTGGCGCTCGATCTGGCGTTTGCCGTGGTCACTGACCGGCGGATCGTTGAACAGGTGGAGCGGGTCGAAGACAAGATCGCCTGGGTGCTGACACGCTCCGAACTGACCAGCAAACCCGGCACCGATCCCATTGCCCTTCGGCAGACCGAAACCATGATCCTGCGCCAGTACGCCGATGGGTGGAAGATTGCCCACATTCACTGGTCAGCGCATCCTTTTGAACGCGACTGACCAGCCACCGCGCAACGATCTGAAGGACACTGACCCATGTTGAAAGGACTGCCCGCGCCGATACACGGCGCGATCATGGCGCTGCTGCTGCTCGTCAACACCCTGTTCTGGGTGGCCCCGCTGTACGTGCTGATTGTGGTCAAGTTGCTGACGCCCAGCGGCACCGCGCCAAGGCGCGCCCTGGACCGCGCCATCGCCTGGCTCGCGCAGTCGTGGTCCATGTGCAACATTATGTTTTCGAAGGTGTTGATGGCCGTAGAGGTCGAGGTCAACATCGAGCCCCAGCTCAATCCCAAGGGCCAGTACCTCGTCTGCTGCAACCACCAGACCTGGAACGACATCTTCATGCTGATGTACGCCTTCGGCCGTCGGGCGCCGTTTTTCAAGTTCTTTTTGAAGCAGGAACTGATCTGGGTGCCGCTCCTGGGGCTGGCGTGGTGGGGGCTGGACTATCCCTTTATGAAGCGCCATTCACGCCAGGATCTGGCGAAGAATCCGGCACTGCGTGGCAGCGATATCGAAACCACCAAACGCGCCTGCGCCCGCTACAAGGGACAGCCGGTGATGATCCTCAATTTTCTTGAAGGCACCCGCTTCACCGCCGAGAAGCACCGGCGCCAGAAATCGCCCTACACCCATCTGCTCAAGCCCAAGGCCGGGGGCTTTGCCTTTGCCTTGTCGGCCATGGGGCGAAACCTGGACTCTCTGCTGGATGTCACCATTGCCTATCCGGGCGGTGCGCAGGGCTTCTGGCCGTTCCTGTGCGGCCAGGTCAAGCAGGTGCGGATCGACGTGCGCGAACTGCGTATCCCCGATGAGTGGTTCGAGGGCGACTACGAGGGCAGCCAGCCATTTCGCGCAGGCTTTCAGCGTTGGCTGGCCGACCTTTGGCACGAAAAAGACGCGCGCATGGCCCACATGCTCAGCGCTGAGGGGACGTCGGCGACCGCCAAGCCTGATTGACCCGCTCCAGCGGGCTGCCACGGTCCAGCGCCGCCACCAATGCCAGGCAACCGGCCGCCGAAGCGGCCATGCCCACGACCAGCAGCACCGCGTAGCCCAAGTGGTCACCGATCAGGCCGCCGGCGAAGACGGCCGTGCCCATCACCAGCACGATGATGCAGGCCAGCAGGGTGTAGTCGGTGCCGCCGTGTTCGGGGTCCGAGGCATCCATCATCAAGGTGAACAGGGCCACCGTGGCCATGGCGCCGCACAGGCTTTCGACCACGCTGCCCGTCCACAGCATCGCCAGCGGCGCGACCCCCAGCGACGCCAGCAGGTAGGGCGCGATGCTGAGCGCCTGCAACATGCCGCACAGATACAGCGCCGTGCGGCGTTGCAGCGACCAGACCAGCAGACCGCCCAGCGCCGCGCCCGCCAGCGCCATGACCGAGCCCACCGTGCCTTTGATGAGGGCGATGTCGGTGTTGCTCAGGCCCAGGTCCACCATCATCGGTCCAATGTGCGCCGAGGCCATGGTGTCGCCAAACTTGTAGGCGGCAATTAGGCCGATGAAGCCCGCCATGCCGGGGCGACGCAGGCGTGACCACCAACCCAGCATCAACTGCTTGAACGCCGGGGTGACCACTGCCGGGGCGCGGGCCGCGACCGGCGCGGGCTCGTGCATGAAGAACACCGGAATCACCGTCAGTGCCAGCAGCGCCGCCATGCCGGTGAGCATCACCGCCCAGCCTGCCACGGCGTACAGCCACAGCAGCAGTCCCCCGCCGAGGATCATGCCGATGCGGTAGCCACCCACCTGAATGCCGTTGCCCAGACCACGCTGCGGCGCCGTGAGCAGCCTGACCGCCAGGCCATCGGTGGCAATGTCTTGGGTTGCGGCCACGCAATTGAACAGGAACAGCGCGATGAACAGCGCCGTGAAGTGGCCATCCAGCGGCAGTGCGGTCAGCCCCAGCGCCAGCACCACGCCGGCAATCTGCAGGGGCAGCAGCCAGCCGCGCCGGGTGCCGCGGTGGTCGACCCAGGGGGCCCATAGGAACTTCGTGGCCCAGGGAATGAACAGCAGGCTCACGGCGCTGATGGCCGTCAAGGAATATCCCTGCTCGCGCATCAGCACCGGCAGCGCCTGGGTGAAAAAGCCGTAGGGCAAGCCCTGCGCCAGATACAGCGCCGCCAGCAGCAGGAACAACCGGTGCTTGCTCACCGGGTCATCATGCTTCGCCCGGTGGCGGTTGTGCCGTTGTGGGCGGCGGCGCCGCGGGCGGGGGTGGCGGGGCAGTGGGCGCGGCGCCCTCGCCGGTGCGCGACAGGCCTGCGGTGATGACGAAGCGCATCGCTTCTTCAAAATCGAGATCCAGTGGCGTCAACAGGGCGCGGGGTAACAGCAGGGTGTAGCCGCCGATCTGATAGCTCATGGGCAGGTACACGGCCACTTCATCCTGTTCGCCCGCCATCGGGCTGCCGGCCAGATCCTCGACCGTGACAAAGCCCACCAGCCGGATTGGCATGTTCGGCAGTTGCACCGTGACCACCTGGCTGAAGCGACGATTGGAGTCGCCGGACATCAGACCGGTGAGGTCGCGCACGGCACCGTAGACCGTCTTGACCAGCGGAATGCGGTTCATCGCCGCCTCGATCCAGGCCAGCACCTGACGGAACACCACACCGCGGACCCCGATGCCGACCAGGAAGATCAACAGAACGGCGAGAATCAGGCCCATGCCCGGAAGGTAAAGCGGCCCCGGCAGCACCGCGTTCAACAGGCCGCCAAGCAGCGATTCGGCGGCCCCGATCAGCCACATCACGACGGCGGCAGTGATCATGATCGGCAGCACCGCCAGCAAGCCGGCCAGAAAGGTGCTGCTGAGCCGTCGCAGGCGCACTTTGGTGCGTCGGTCAAAAACGGGTTGCGAACTCATGAACAGGTCCAGGCATAGGCGCCCAAGGTGGGACTGGCCAGCGTGATGCGATCGCCGGGGGAGAGGGGGCCGACGCCTTCGGGGGTGCCGGTGAACAACACGTCGCCGGGCATCAAGGCCCAGAGCTGCGAGATCAGGTGAATTTGCCGTGCCACCGAATGGCACATGTCGCGGGTGTGGCCGTCCTGCCGCAATTCACCGTTCACGTGGCAGGTGAAGCTCAGCGCCTGCAGGTCCTGCGCGAGGTAGGGCTTGAAATCGCCCAGCGGCGCACTGCAGTCGAAAGCCTTGGCCCGCTCCCAAGGCTCGCCGCGGCGCTTGAGTTGCGATTGCAGGTCCCGCAGCGTCAGGTCCAGCCCCAGCGTCAAACCTGCGACACAGTCGAGGGCCTCGTCTTCGGCAATGTCTCGGCCGCCGCCGGTCAGCATCACCACCAGTTCGGCTTCGTGGTGAACGCTGCCCAGGCCGCGCGGCAGCACGATGGACTCACCTTCCGCGACCAACGCCGAAGCGGGTTTCATGAAGATAACGCAGTCATCGTCGATCGCTTCACCGGGCTGCGCAAGCTCCGCCACATGCGCCGCGTAGTTCTTGCCGATGCAGAAGATGCGATGAGGGTTCATGGCGGCGCGGGGCCCCGGTAGCGTCAGGTGTCCGTAGTGTGCCAGTCGCCGGGCACAAAAAACCCGGCATTGAGCCGGGCTTGAGACAAACTGCAGGTTCTCAGATGCGGGCTTCGATCCCGAAGCGGGCAAAGTCCTTCTTATTGAAATTGTCGCGGAACATGTCGCGCAGCTTGGTCGCCGTGGCGTCGTAGGCGCCCTTGTCGGCCCAGGTGTTGCGCGGGTTGAGGATGGCGCTGTCAACCCCCGGGCAGCTTTTCGGCATTTTCAGGTTGAGAATGGGCTGGGTCTCGGTCTCGACCGCGTCCAGCTCGCCGTTCAGGGCCGAGTTGAGCAGGGCACGCGTCACCTTCAGGCTCATGCGCTTGCCGATGCCGTAGGGGCCGCCGCTCCAGCCGGTGTTGAGCAAGATGCAGCGCACATTGTGCTGCTGCATCTTTTTCGCCAGCAACTCGGCGTAAACGTTGGGCTTGTGGGCCATGAACGGACCGCCAAAGCAGGCCGAGAAGGTGGGTTGCGGCTCGGTGACGCCCACCTCGGTACCGGCGACCCGAGCCGTGAAGCCCGAAACGAAGTGATACATCACGTCTTTCGGCTCAAGAATACTGATCGGCGGCAGCACGCCAAACGCGTCGGCGGTGAGCAGCACGATGGTTTCGGGATGCGGACCACGCCCGTTGGGCATGGTGTTGGGCACGACCTCAAGCGGGTAGCTGAAGCGGGTGTTCTCGGCGATGGCGCCGTCGTTGAGGTCAAGCTCGTCGGGGTGGCACTCTTCCATCTTCTTGCCGGGCAGCGGCGGCACGTTTTCGATGATGGTTCCGGGCTTCGACAGGGCTTCGGCAATGACCGGTTCGGCGGCCTTGTCGAGGTTGATGAGCTTGGCGTAGCAACCGCCTTCGAGGTTGCACAGGCCGTTGTCCGACCAGATGGTTTCGTCGTCTCCGATCAGCCGGCGCGAGGCATCGGCCGAAAGGGTGGTCTTGCCGGTGCCGGACAGGCCGAACAGGATGGCGCCGTCGCCCTTCTCGCCGACATTGGCCGAGCAGTGCATGCTCAGGCGACCCTGCTTGGGCAGCAGATAGTTGCCAACCGTGAAAATGGTTTTCTTGTTGACGCCGCAATAGTCGGCGCGACCGGCCACCAGGCAGATGCGGTTCCGGGTGTCGATGATCACCGCCGCTTCTGAGCGGCTGCCGTCGCGCTCGGGCTCGCAGACGAAACTCGGCACGTTGAGCATGGTCCAGCGGCGGGCGTCCACGTCTTTGACGCCGGGCAGATCTTTCGGAAACATGTTGTCGCAGAAAAACGCGTGGGTCGCGTATTCGCCGACAAAGCGGTAGGGCACCGCGAAGTCGGGATCGGAGCCCATGAACAGGTCCTTCACATACAAGGTGGCCTGCCTGGCGTTGAGGTGCGCCACCACGCGTTTGATCAGACCCTCGTATTTCTCGGGGTCATAGCCGCCCAGGTCGGCCTTGAACCAGATCTCATCGGCCACCTCGGGCCATTTGACGGCGAAGGTGTCCTTGGTGCGCCGGCCCGTGCAGTCCGGGTCGGTGTAGAACACCAGCGGACCGTCGACACCGAGTCGGGTCGGGAAGGCTTTCCGTTCGTCCGAGGGACCACCGCGGCGGACCCGGCCCCGGTCGTTGGCGACGGCCTCATGAAACAATTCGGGCTTGCTGAGGTTGACCTTGTAACTGACGGTCTTGAGTCCAAAAAGTTGTTCGAGGTCAGCCTGTAAGCTCATTCGTGATCCTTGAGTCGCCGGGTGCGGAGAGCCGCGCATGTTAAGTAGCGCGGTGTCGCACCGCAAGCCGGACGGCCCCCGGAAGCGTTCCCGCGGCTCTTATACTGGCGGCTCGATCATGCTGGAGCAACGCCATGATGTCTTGGGTGAAAGTGCTGGGGGCCTTGACCTGCTGGGGTGTGAGCTTGGTGTCGAGCGCCCAGCCCAATCGCTCGCCGGAGGCCTATGGCGATCCGGACAAAGGGCAGTTTGGCGACCCCGCCCAAGGGTATTTTGGCGATGCCAGCCGCGGCGAGTTCCGGCGGTACAACTTCAGTCGGGTGCAGGAGGGCTCGGTGCCGATGCTCGAAGGCACGCCGGTCGAGCGTTTTCAGGAAGTGCCGGTGCCCCCAGCACGTTCGGCGACCGCCCCCGCCCTGCGGCGGGACGAGCCGGCGGGCGCGCCCTATCTGACGCTGGACCGCCCACTGGACTGAGTCGACTGAAGCCGACCGGGCCTGACTCAGCTGCCTTCGGGCAGCTTGAAGCCGGCGACCGACTGACGCAGTTGCGCCGACAGAGACGAGAGCTCGGCCACCGCTCGGGCGGTTTCGGCAGAGGCGCGTGAGGTCTGCGTCGAAATCTCACGGACCGCCTGCATGCGTTGCGCAGCATCGGTGGTGCTTGCCGACTGGCGGCGGGCATCCCCGGCGATTCCGGCGATCAGCTCGGCCATGGTCTGCGAGCTGAGCTGCACCCGGCTCAGGGCGCCACCGGCTTCTTCAGCACTGCGCGCGCCGTTGACCACGTTGTGCGTCGACCGCTCCATCGACACGATGGCTTCGTTGGTGTCGGCCTGAATGGTCTTGACCAGCGTTTCGACCTGGCGGGTGGCGGTGGAGGCGCGTTCGGCGAGGCGTTGTACCTCTTCGGCCACCACCGCAAATCCACGCCCCTGTTCGCCCGCCATCGCGGCCTGAATGGCCGCATTCAGGGCCAGGGTTCCTGTCTGTTCTGAGATGTCGTTGATCAGCTCGATGATGTTGCCGATTTCCTGTGACGATTCGCCAAGGCGCTTGATGCGCTTGGACGTGTCCTGAATCTGCTCGCGCAACGCCGCCATCACATTGATGGTGCCGCGCGCCGTTTCGGCCCCACCCCGGGCAACATCCACCGACTCCTCGGCCTGATCGGCCACCGACTCGGCGCGTTCGGCCACGCCCGACAGCGTGGCGGCGGTTTCGGTCATCTGCAGGGTCAGCGAGGCGATGTCGCTGGCCTGACGCTCGGAGCCTGCGGACATGTCCTGGGCCAGCTGCTGGGTGGCGGTCGCACCAGCGGCGACCCGCTCCGAGGTCTGGTTGATGGTGCCCACCAGCGCGCGCATGTTCTCCACGGTGTAGTTGAGCGAGTCGGCGATGGCCCCGGTGAAATCTTCGGTCACGGTCACGTCGACGGTCAGATCGCCGTCGGCGAGGTTGGTGATTTCATCCAGCAGGCCGAGGATCGCCTGCTGTCGCTGGGCATCGTTGGTTTCGGCGGCGACCAGGCGCTTGGTCATGCCGCGGGTCGCAATCAGGCCGTAGGCCACCAGCAGTGCGATGGCCAGTGCCACGGCGATGGCGCTGATCACCGGATAAAACGCCAGCTGTGCCTCGCGCTGCTCCAATTGACCGGCAAGCACGCCCGCAGTGCGGGTGACGCCGGGAACGGCCTTGGGCAGGTCAGCGGCCAGTGCCTGCAGCATGACGGCGGCGTCGACCCGCGGGCGCAGGCCATCGACCGTGGTGGCCAGTGCCGCGAGGTCGGGCGCCAGCAACTCGGCCAGCGCGCGCGTGGCCGGCTCGCCCAGCATTTGTGCATGACGGGACTGGATGTCGTTGAGCAGCGCGACCATCTGCTCGTAGCGCGCGCGCGTGGCCTGGCCCTCGCTGAACAGGCGCGACGCCGCGCCGGCGAGTCGATCGAGGCCCACCAATTGCTGCGCCACCAACAGGCTGGCAACCGCATTGGGCCGTTGATTCACCAGGCGCTGCGCCAGCTCAAGGTGCATCGCATAAAGGCCTTCCGGACCGCGCACCGCCTCGGCCAACCCCCGTGCCTCGGTGAGGCCGGTGTCGAACTCGGGCGTCAGGTCGGTGATGCGGCTCAAAGGGGCCTGCAGTTGGCCCCATGCGGCACGGAGAGCGGCCGCGTCGTCCTGCATCGACGATGGCATCGCGGGCAGCGCATCCCGCTCATTGCCCTGGATCAGGCCGAGAGTCTGCTCATCGACCGCGGCGGTGAGGGTGCCGATCACCTGCAGGTCGGGCGCGACGCCGCGACTGACCTCACCACTGGCGCGCGCAATGCGCGCAGCGCTCTCCGGGATGCTGCGCACGGTCTCCAGCCACAGTCGGCCCCGGTTTTGGGCGGCTTGGGTGAAGAGGGCGATCAGCAGGGCCAAAACCAGCAACCCGATGGCGCCGATGAGCAGTACAGAGTCTTGTCGTCGCAGCATCGCGCCGATGTCCTGCCCGGTGGTGTCTGCCATTCCCTTGTCCCCGATTCAGTGTGGTGCCGCGTGTGGCGAATGCCGTGCTGCTCAGCGCTCGCCCAGAACCTGCTCGATCATCTTGACCAAGTCGGCGTCCTTGAACGGCTTGACCAGATACGCCTTGGCACCCTGGCGCAGCGCCCATACCCGATCGGTTTCCTGATTCTTGGCGCTGACCACGATCACCGGAATCTGTGCTGTTGCCGGGTCGCGGGACAGGGTGCGGGTGGCCTGAAAGCCGTTGACGCCCGGCATGACCACGTCCATCAACACCGCGTCGGGCTGTTCTTCGCGAATGCGCTGCAGTGCGTCGGCGGCGTCGCCGGCGATGCTGACCTCGTGCCGGGCTTTTTCGAGAATGCGTTTCAGATTTGCCGCATCGGTGGGTGAGTCATCCACCACCATGATCTTCGCCATTCTTTGGAGTCCCTGTCGGCCTGAGTGGTTGACCCCGAAGCGCCGTTCGGGGTTGCGGGCGGCCCCGCGCAAGCGCCTGTTTCGACTTGACTATACCGGACAAAATGGCCGTTGCGGCGGCTTAATCGGAGCGTTGGTGACGCGCCACACCCAGGTGCCAGCAGGCCGCCACGCGATGGTCGAAAGACAGGCCGGCCAGCGGCGTATTGTGGCCGCGGCTCAGCAGCCGGGCCGGGTCCAGCGTCCATGGCGCGTCGGGCTGGATCAGCGCCAGATCCGCAGGTTGACCGGCCTCGATGCGTGGCAGGCTCAGCCCCAGACGCCGGGCCGGGGCACAGGTGAGCCGATGCACGGCCGTCAGCGCCGGCACCTGGTCTTCGGTCATCCATTTCAGCGTCAATGGCCACAGCAGTTCCAGCCCGGAGGCGCCGGCCGCGGTGAGCGGGAATGGATCACGCTTGGCATCGGCTTCGTGGGGCTGGTGATCGGAGCAGATGGCCTCGATCACCCCGGTCCTCACCGCGTCGCGCAGCGCCAGACGGTCCGCCTCGCTGCGCAGCGGCGGCATCAGATGCGCGGCCGGGTCGAAGCCGGCCAGCGCGGCATCGGTCAGGAACAGTTGGTGCGCGGCCACATCGGCACTGATCGGCAGATCGCGGGCCTGAGCGTTGGCAACCAGTTCGGCGCCGCGTGCCGTGGACAGCCGGCAAAAGTGCAGGCGCGCGCCGGTGTCTTCCACCAGCGAGATCCAGAAGCGCATGGCAGCCACCTCGGCCGCCACCGGAATCGGCGACAGCCCCAGCCGGGTTGCGGTGGCGCCCTCATGGGCACAGCCGCCGTTGGCAAGCCGCGCGTCCAGAGGCTGGATGTGCACGGTCATGCCCAGCCCGCGGGCGTATTCCAGCGCGCGCCGTGCCAGCAGCGGGTCATCCAGCGGCGCCGAGGCCTGCGAAAGCCCCACGCAGCCGGCCGCCTTGAGGGCGCTCATCTCGGCCAGCGCCTGCCCGGCCAGACCCTGGGTGAGCGCGCCCAGCGGCATGACCCAGGGGCTGCGGGCGGCTTTGGAAATACGCAGCACGCGCACCACCATCGCGGGTGTGTCGAGCACCGGATGGGTGTCGGGCGGCAGTGCGAAACGGGTGATGCCGCCGGCAAAGGCGGCGCGGGTTTCACTGGCGAAGTCGGCCTTGGCCGTGTGGCCCGGCTCGCGGAAGCGGGCGGCCAGATCGACCGCGCCGGGCACCAGCCACTGGCCGCTGGCGTCCACATGATGGTCCACCGTGCCCTCGGGCGCGGTACCGGGCGTCAGCACGGCGGCGATCTTTGTGCCGTCGATCAGCACGTGGCGAGTGCCGTCCAGCCCCTGGGCGGGATCAAGCACGCGGGCGTTGGCAATGAGCGTGCGACTCATGGGCGTGCCCCGAGAATGCGGTCCATGACCGCCATGCGGACCGCGATGCCGTTGTTGACCTGCTCAAGAATCACCGAGCGCGCGCCATAGGCCATGTCGCCCTCGATCTCGACGCCGCGGTTGATCGGGCCGGGGTGCATGACGATGGCGTGCCCGGGCAGTCGTGCGGCGCGCTGGTGGGTGAGGCCGTAGTCGCGGTGAAATTCACCGAGGCTGGGCAGAAACGCCCCCAGCATGCGTTCCTTCTGCAGCCGCAGCAGCATCACCACATCGACGTCGCTCAGGGCGGCGTCAACGTCGTGGAACACCTGCACGCCCAGCGCGTCGATGCCCGCAGGAATGAGGGTCGGCGGCGCGGCCACGCGAATCTCTGCCGCCCCCAAGGTGCGCAGTCCATGGATGGCCGAACGCGCCACCCGCGAGTGCAGGATGTCGCCCACCAGGCAGAACTTCAGCCCCGCGATGCGGCCCATGCGCTGGCGCACCGTGAGCAGGTCCAGCAAGCCCTGGGTGGGGTGGGCGTGGCGTCCGTCACCGGCATTGAGAATCGCCACGCCGGGCGCGGCATGCGCGGCAAAGAAGTGCGCGGCACCCGAGGCGTCGTGGCGAATCACGAACATGTCCGCCTGCATCGCCTCCAGCGTTTTCAGCGTGTCGAACAGGGTCTCACCCTTGGACGTCGACGAGGCTGCGACCTGCAGGTTGAGCACGTCGGCCGACAGCCGTTTGGCCGCCAGCTCGAAGGTGGTGCGGGTGCGCGTCGAGGCCTCGAAGAACAGATTGATGACCGTGCGGCCCAGCAGGCTGCTGTGCTTCTTGTCGCCCTGACGACCGGCGTCCAGATAGTGATCGGCGTGATCGAGCAGATCGGTCAAGGTCGCGGCGGGCAGTCCTTCGAGGGTCAGCAGGTGTTGCAGGTGACCTTCGGCATCGAGTTGAGAGACAGCGATCATGGCGCGGATTATGCGCGAGGCGGGGCCGATGCGGAATCGCAGAAGGGCCGCAGCCGGCCTGCTGCGGCCTCCAGAAACCATTGCTCAAGAATGATTCTGGCGGCCTCGGCATCGCGGTCGGTCTTGCGCACGCGTCGGCTCATCTGCCCGCTGGCGCGGGCTCGGCGCAAATGATCGTCGGCGCTGCGCGAGCTGTAGCGTTCGTCGCACAGGTACACGGCCACGCCGTAGCGGTGCTGCAACTGCAGCGCGAACGAGGCGGCCAGCGCGGTGGCGGCCTGCGTTTGCCCGTCTTCGGTGAGCGGCCAGCCGATCACCACGGCGTCGGGCGCCCAGTCGCGCCACAGCCGGTCGAGGCGGGCGATGTCATCCGGATGCAGCGTGGGCAGGGCGCGGGCGTTGCCGGTAAGCGCCTCGCCAACGGCCACGCCGATGCGCTTGTGGCCCACATCAAAGGCGAGAACGGCCATCAGTTGACCGGCAGGGCGGCAGGCGCCTGGCGCAGCTGGGGGGTGACCACGGCGTGCCCCGGTGGCGCGGCGGCTTCGGGCGTTTCGTCATCGGTCCGGGGCACGCGCGTCGATTCCCTAAGCGTGACCGGCGTTCTGGGTGAGCTGCGTGACGTCGACCCCCAGCAACCGGGTTGCGGCCTGCCAGCGGTCGTGGGCGGGCGTGTCGAACAGAATCTGCCGGTCCACCGGGGTGTTGAGCCAGGCATTGGCCAGCACTTCTTGTTCCAGTTGCCCCTCGTCCCAGCCGGCGAACCCCAGGGCGACGAAGTAATGCCTGGGGCCGTCTTCGGTGCCCAAGGCGCGCAGCACGTCGCGCGAGGTGGTGATGTGCAGGCCGCCCGGCAGGTCCAGTGTCGATTCCCAGCCGCCCGGCGCGTCGTGAATCACGAAGCCGCGCTCGGGTTGTACCGGGCCGCCCCAGAACACCGGCGCGTCTTCGTCCAGCGCGGCGCCGTCGAGGTCCATCTGGCGCAGCACGTCCACCAGCTTGAGGTCCATCGGCCGGTTGATGACCAGGCCAATGGCGCCGTGATCGTTGTGTTCGCACAGCAGCGAGACGGTGCGCGAAAAATGTTCATCCTGCATCGCCGGCATGGCGATCAGGAACTGGTTTTTGAAGAAGTCACTCATGGGTCGAAGTGTATCCGTCCGCCGTCGTGGCCGGCAGGCGTTGCAGCAGGCGTTGCGCCAGCCAGCCGGTGGCCAGGCCCAGGGCCAGTGCCATGGCCAGCAGCAGCGGCAGCAGATGCAGCAGCCCAGGGTGGGGCACGAACACCCGCCAGGCCAGCAGAAACTGGCCACTGACGTGGGCCACGGCCGACAGCGCAGAGGCGCCGACCACCGTCAGCGGCAGCCTTGGCAGCGCGCGGTTCCAGCCGGTGGCCAGGGCCAGGGTGCCGAGGCTGAGGCTGGCGCCGGCGGCCGCCAGCCAGAACCCCGGAGCCATGAAGCTGCCGACCAGCAGGCTGCCCACCAGCACCCGCAGGCCGGTCACCCACACGGCGCTGCGCAATCCCCAGCGCGCCCAGACTATGAGGGTGATCACGTTGGCGAGACCAGGCTTGATGCCGGGCACCGGCGACGGAATGCCGGCTTCAACCAGGTGCACCAGCACCGCGATCGCCGCAAAGCCGGCGATCTGCGCGTCCGACAGCGATGGCCGCCCGGGGCTCAATGATTCACCGCATCCACCGCGCCGGCCCCGCTTCCACGCAGGCTCACCGACACGCGGTTCGGCAGGCAGGCGCTGCTGTCGCCGGCGGTGTTGAGCCAGCCGCGATGGATGCACACGCGGTTGCGGCAAGGGCTCTCGACAAAGCGCAGCCGGCCCGGCTCGACCCGCAGCAGGCTGATCCCCTGATGGCCCTCGATGTGGTGTTCTCCGGGGTGGCTGAGATCGAGTGTGGCCACCAGTTCGCCGCCCACGCGGATCTCGGCCTCGGTGGCGGGGCCACCCGGCGTCCAGAAGGCGGCAAAGCTCAGGCCGACAACGCCGAACAGCACCATCACCAGCAGCCGGTCGGCCAGGCTCACGGCCGCACGGTGACCGCGACCCCTGTCGACGCCTGAAAGCGATCGGCGAAGGCTTGCGTGGCCTGCACGCGGCCGTCGGCACCCATGACCATGGCCTGATCGATGCCCATTGCCCGGGCGGTGTCGCGCCAGCCGTCCGGCCCGGCCACGAACAGGGCGGTGCTCGCGGCATCGGCCAGCACCGGGTCGGAGGTGATCACCGTTGCCGAGGTCAGGCCGCGGGCCGGGTGCCCGCTGCGCGGGTCGATCAGGTGGTGGTAGCGCTGGCCTTCGAACTCGAAGTAACGCTCGTAGTCGCCGCTGGTGAAAATGGTTTCGTCGCCCCGGGTGGTGATGATGCCCATCAACGGCTGCTCGGCGCGCGGCGGGCGCGGGTGGCGCACGCCGATGCGCCAGGGCCTGTCGCCCTTGCGGCCGCGGGCGACCACGTCGCCGCCCATGTTGACCAGGTAATGCTCAAAGCCTGCAGCGCGCAGCGATGCGCCGATCTTGCCTGCGGCGTCGCCCTTGGCGATGCCGCCAAAGTTGAGTTGCACGCCAGGTGCGGGACCATAGTGCGCGGCGTCCAGTGCGGGGGCCGCGGCAATGGCCGCCAGTGTTGCGGCAATGGCCTCGTCCGCCGGGGGCCGGGTGCCGAATGCCTCCTGACGGTTCCAGCCCCAGAGGTCCACCAGCCCGCCGACGCGCACGTCGAACAGGCCCCGGCTGGCGGTGGACAACGCGGCGGCGCGGGCGAACAGGGGGTGCAGTTCGGCATCGATGCGGGCGGCCTCGCCCTTGGCCAGCGCCTGGTTGACGGCGCTCAAGCCGCCGTCGGTGATGACGCTCCAGCGCTGCTGGTAGGCCGCGATCATGGGGCGGATGTCGTGCATCGCGGCATCGAACTGGTCCTCTGTCTGCCCCGATTCGAGATAGACGCTGACATTGATGAGCGTGCCCAGCCCGAGGAATTCTTCGATGACCACCCGATCGTGTTCCGGCTGCCGCTGCGCCAGCCAGACGAACAGCAGCGCCAGGACCACGCCCCAGGCGGCCCGCCTGAAGAACTGCTTCAAGCGCTCATCCATCAGTGTGCGTCCAGGCGGGCGGTGATGGCCTGCATCAGTTGCCCGCCAATGTCGAGCGAATAGGCGGCGTCGAGTTCGCGGGCGCAGGTCGGGGAGGTGACGTTGATCTCGGTCAGGCAATCGCCGATCACGTCGAGGCCCACGAACAGCAGGCCGCGGCGTTGCAGTTCGGGCCCGACCTGATTGGCAATCCAGCGGTCGCGCTCGGTCAGCGGTTGCGGGCGGCCGCTGCCTCCGGCGGCGAGATTGCCGCGCGTTTCGCCCTGCATCGGCACCCGCGCCAGACAGTAGGGAACGGGCGCGCCATCGACCATGAGAATGCGTTTGTCGCCGTCCTTGATGGCGGGCAGGTAGCGCTGCGCCATGATCAGATGCCGCCCGGCGGTGAGGGCTTCGATCACGGCGCCCAGATTCAGGCCGTCTCGGCCCACGCGAAAGATGCCGCTGCCGCCCATGCCGTCCAGCGGTTTGAAGATGACATCACCGTGCTCGGCGTGAAAGGCCCGCAAGGTCGCTGGATCACTGGCGATCAAGGTGGGCGCGCAGCACTGCGGAAAGCGGCTGATGAAGAACTTCTCGTTGCAGTCCCGCAGGCTGTGCGGCCGGTTGACGACCAGACAGCCCTGTGTCTCGGCCAGCTCCAGGGTGTAGGTGGCGTTGACGAAGGCCATGTCGAACGGTGGGTCCTTGCGCATCAGCAACGCGTCGAGTTGGCCCAGCGGTGCAACGCTGGCGTCGCCCAGGGTGAACCAGTCGTGCGTGTCGTCACGCACGCTCAGCGCGCGTCCACGCCCCAGCGCCACGCCGTCACGCACCCACAGATCGTTCATCTCGAAATAGCGGATCGCGTAGCCGTGACGCTGCGCGGCGAGCAGCAGCGCGAGGGTGGTGTCCTTGTAGGGCTTGATGGCCCCGATGGGGTCCATCACGACGCCGAGCGTTCGCGACATGGGCAATCTGTCCTGAGGTGTACGGCCGGGGGATTTGGCCGAGCGCAACTTTACGCGATGCCCGTTCACAGGCAGGGGCGCCGACGGTGTGCGTGCTCAGGGCGGGACGGTCCGCAAGCCCATGGCCGCCGCCATATCGGTGTCGAGTTCGCGCGGGGGCCGGGCGCCCTGGGTGAGGCCGAAAGGCCCGGCGTAGTCCCACAGCGCCCAGCCGATGCCGCGGGCCTGCATCAACCCGGTGACATCGTTCAGCCACGCCCGCCGATGCGCCGGCGCGGCGTTGGCGCGGTACACGCCGAACTCGCCGCACCAGATCGGCACGCCGTGGCGCCCTGCCCATTCGCTGGCGCGATCGAGCGCATGGGCGAGGCGCGCGCGGTTCCAGCGTTCGTCACCGTAGTGCGCGAGGTGGGGTTGTACGTCGGGTGCCGCGCGCTGCAACGGCGCGGCCACCGCCTCGGGTGAAGACGGGTAGGGGAATCCCGAAAACGACACCCACATGGGCCAGCCCCAGTACGCGCCCTGATGGGTGAAGTTCTTCGGCTCGTAGAAATGAAAGGTGTAGATCAGGTTGCGCGCGGCCAGCGGCGCAAAGGCCACCAGATCGTCAACGTCGGCATAGCCGCCGGGGGACACGATCACCGTGTGTTGGGGCGCGATCTGCCGCAGGGTGGCGACGATCTCGGTCATCAACTGCCGGACCGCCGCCGGGTCTTCATGCTCAGGCTCGTTGAGCGCCTCGAAGGCCACGGCGGAGACCGGCCAGCGCGACAGCGGCTGCGCCACGCGGGCCCAGGCCTGCATCAGCTGTTTGCGGGCGGCGGGGTCGGCAAACAGCGCGTGCTTGTAGGCCGCTTGTGGCTGCAGGGCCAGCACCACGGCCAGCCCGGCGGCGCGGGCGGCATCCAAACCTGCCATCAGCTCATCGAGCGCAGTGGCGCTGGCCATCAGCCACTCGGGATCGACGCCAATGCGCACGTGGCCGAGGCCCAGTTGCCCGATCAGGCGCAGATCGTCAGGGCCAATGGCCGACTGCGCGGCGACCGCTTCAAACGCGGCGCGGTGCGTGAACCAGTGACTCAGGTTCACGCCGCGCTGCAGGGCGTCGAGCAGCGCGGGCGCGGGCGCCGTTGCGCTGCGTGATGCCCCGCAGCCACTGGCCATGACCGCGAGCACGACGCTCAGCAACAGGCGCCCCAGGCGCCGCGCGCGCGGCCGGCGTGGCGTGGCGGCGCGGTGGGTCATCAACACGTCGCCTCAGGCCCCGGTGCCCAGCAGCCCGATGATGCCGAGCAGAATCAGATAACCCGCGACGATGTAGTTGAGCAGCCGGGGTTTGACCAGGATCAGGATGCCGGCAATCAGCGACACCAGCGGTGCAAGGCTGAGGGTGATGTTCATATCGATTCCAGGTGGATGACGACCCTGCGGCAGAGGCCAAAGGGCTGCCGCGGATCGTGTCACAGGGCCGCCGGCACGGTCGATGACCCGGCGCGGCATCGCGGCGGTCGGCCGCGCCCCGGGGCCGCGAATACGGTAGCGTTGCGGGCATGGACAGTCCCCGACTCGCGGTCCTCATCGACGCCGACAATGCCAGGGCCGATTTGATCGAGCCGCTGCTGGCCGAGGTGGCCAAATATGGCGTGGCCAGCGTCAAGCGCATTTACGGGGACTGGACTCAGCCCAATCTCGGCAGCTGGAAGCAGAAACTGGTCGCCCATGCCATCCAGCCCATGCAGCAGTTCGGTTACACCACCGGCAAAAATGCCACTGACAGCGCACTGATCATCGATGCGATGGACCTGCTGTACACCGGCAACTTTGATGGCTTCTGCCTGGTGTCGTCCGACAGCGACTTCACCCGCCTGGCCACGCGCCTGCGGGAATCGGGCAAAACCGTGTACGGCTTTGGTGAGCGCAAGACGCCGCGGTCGCTGATCGCCGCCTGCGACAAGTTTGTCTACGTCGACATTCTGCGGCCCGAGCCCGCCAAGCCCGCGCCCGCCAAAAAGACCAAGGCCAAGGCCGGCGAGCTTGCAACGCCCAAGGCCGAAGCCGCCGCAGCGCCCAAGCTGGCCAAGGCCGACCCGCAATTGAAGGCCATGTTCGACGCCGCGCTGGAAGCCTCGGCGGACGATGACGGCTGGGCCCACCTGGGCGCCATCGGCCAGTACATCAACAAGCAGCAGCCCGATTTCGACGCCCGCAACTATGGCCAGAAGCGGCTCAGCGATCTGGTGGCGGCCACCACCGGCTACGAACTGCAGACGCGCAAAGGGGCTGACGGTAAGTCGGGCGCGCACTACATGCGCAAGGCGCGTTGAGGGTTCCCGACGCTGGGGCCGGCGCCAGGCGCGGCCCGCGTCGCGGTGATCGTCAGCGCCAGAGCCTGCCCCGCTACAATGCGCGCCATGATCACGCTTGCACTTTCCAAGGGCCGAATCCTTGAAGACACCCTGCCCATGCTCAAGTCCATGGGCATCGAGCCCGCCGGTGACATTGGCCGTTTGCTGCGGGTGCCGACCACGGCGCCCGACCTGCAGTTGGTCATCATCCGGCCTGCCGACGTGCCCACTTATGTGGCCTACGGCGCTGCCGACCTGGGCGTGACCGGCAAGGACGTGCTGATGGAGCACGGCGGCGAAGGCCTCTACGAGCCGCTGGATCTGAAGATTGCCGGCTGCCGCCTGTCGGTGGCGCAGGTGAAGGATTCGCCGGCGCTGCCGCCGCAGCACCGGCTGCGGGTGGCCACCAAGTACCCGGCCATCACCCGGGCGCATTTTGCGCAGCGCGACATGCAAGTGGAGATGATCAAGCTCTACGGCTCCATGGAACTGGCGCCGCTGGTGGGCCTGGCCGACGTGATCGTCGACCTGGTCGACACCGGCAACACCCTCAGGGCCAATGGCCTGGTCGAGACCGAGATCATCACCCACATCACCGCGCGCATGGTCGTCAACAAGGCGGCGATGAAGGTCAAGCACGCGGCCATCAAGGGCTGGTTGGCGCGCTTTGCGGAGGCGGTGGAGGCGCGGGCATGACGGCCTTGAAGCCCCAGCGGCTCGACAGCCGCGACGCGGCCTTCACCCTGCAACTGGACGCGCTGCTGGACCGCGCGCCCGAGATCAGTGCGGACATCACCCAAGTCGTTGACGACCTGATTGCCCAGGTGCGCGCCGACGGCGACGCCGCGGTGGTGGCCCTGACCAATCGCTTCGACCGCCGCACGGTGCAACAGGCCAGCGAACTGGTGCTGGAAGCCGCCGCGCTCGAAACCGCCTGGAAGGGCCTGCCCGCCGACCTGCGCGATGCCCTGAGCGCCGCCGCCGCGCGCATCACCGCCTATGCCGAACACCAAAAGATCGCCGCCTTCGAGTTCACCGACGCCCACGGCAACCGGCTGGGCCAGCGCGTCACGCCCATGGACCGCGTGGGGCTGTACGTGCCCGGCGGCAAGGCCGCGTACCCGTCATCGGTGTTGATGAACGCCATTCCCGCCAAGGTGGCCGGGGTGGGCGAAGTGGTCATGGTCGTGCCGGCGCCGGGCGGGGACCTCAACCCGGTGGTGCTGGGGGCCGCGCATTTGGCGGGCATCGACCGGGTCATCACCATCGGCGGCGCGCAGGCGGTGGCGGCGCTGGCTTATGGCACGCAGACCATTGCCGCGGTCGACAAGATCGTCGGCCCCGGCAACGCCTATGTGGCGGCGGCCAAGCGCCGCGTCTTCGGTCGGGTGGGCATCGACTCGATTGCCGGGCCCTCCGAGATCGTCATCATCAGTGACGGCAACACCGATCCGCGCTGGCTGGCGATGGACCTGTTCAGCCAGGCCGAGCACGACGAGCTGGCGCAGTCGATACTCATCAGCCCGGATGCGGCCTGTCTGGACGCCGTCGAGGCCGCCATGAACGCACGCCTCGGCGAACTGGACCGGCAGGACATCGTCCGCGCCTCGGTGGCCCATCGCGGCGCGCTGATTCTGGCCAGGGACTTTGACGATGCCGCCGCCATCAGCAACCGCATCGCCCCCGAGCACCTTGAGCTGGCCGTGGACGACCCGCGCGCGCTGATGCAACAGATCCGCCACGCCGGCGCGATTTTTCTGGGGCGCCACACGCCGGAAGCATTTGGCGACTACTGCGCCGGCCCCAACCATGTACTGCCGACCTCGCGCGCCGCGCGCTTCTCCAATCCGCTGGGCGTGTACGAATTCCAGAAGCGCACCAGCCTCATCGAGTGCACGCCCGAAGGCGCAAAGGTGCTCGCGCCCATCGCAGCCCGCATTGCCGACGCCGAAGGGCTGGCCGCGCACGCGGCCAGCGCGCGGGACCGGAGTTAGCCCCACATGCTCAGCACCTCGGCCACCGTTTTTGGCGGTATCGGACTGTTCCTGCTGGGGATGATCCTCATGACCGACGGCCTCAAGGCCGTGGCCGGCGACGCGCTGAGAGGTTTTTTGGCGCGTTTCACCGGCAATCGCTGGTCAGCGGTTGCCTCCGGCGCCGGGCTCACGGCCCTGGTGCAAAGTTCCAGTGCGACCACCCTGGCGACCATCGGCTTTGTCTCGGCGGGCCTGCTCAGTTTCAACAATGCGATCGGCGTCATCATCGGCGCAAATCTCGGCACCACCAGCACCGGCTGGATTGTCGCGCTGCTGGGCCTGAAGCTCTCGGTGAGCACGCTGGCGCTGCCGCTGATTGGCATCGGCGCCTTGGCGCGGCTGCTCGGACGCGACCGGCTGGCGCAGGCCGGAACGGCGCTGGCCGGGTTTGGCGTGATTTTCGTCGGGATCGACGTGCTGCAAGCCGGCATGGCCGATCTCTCGACCCACATCGATCTCAGCCGCTACCCCGTCGATGGCTTTTCGGGCCGCTTGATGATGGTGGGCGTGGGTGTGGTGATGACGGTGGTGATGCAATCGTCCAGTGCGGCGGTGGCCACCACGCTCACCGCGCTGGCCACCGGCACGGTCAGCTTTGATCAGGCGGCGGCGCTGGTGATCGGACAGAACGTCGGCACTACCGTCACTGCTGCACTCGCTGCCATCGGCGCCCAAAGGCTGGCCCAGCGCACCGCACTGGTGCACGTGATTTTCAATCTCGGGACCGGCACCGTGGCGCTTCTGTTGCTGCCGGTGTTTCTGGCCACAGTCGACCTGATGACGGAAACCTGGATCGGCGACGACGCCGCGCTGTCGATTGCGGCCTTCCACACCGCCTTCAACCTGCTGGGGGCCGCCATCTTCGTGCCCCTGATTCCCAGGCTGGCGCGCGCGGCCGAATGGATCGTTCCCGAACCGAAAAATAGCCTGGAACGTCACTTGGATCCGAGCTTGGCCACGGTTCCGGCGCTCGCCCTGGACGCAGGTCGTCGCGCCCTCGATGAAATCGTGATCGAACTGGTTCAGGCCTTGCGCGCTCGACTGTCTACCGGCCATGGCCGGTCCCTGGCGGCCATTCACGAGGCGCTGGAAAAGGTCACGCGTTTTATCGGCCAGTTGCCGAACGTGGAAACCCAGCGACTGCCGGCCTGGTCGCTGCTGTTGCAGCAGCTCGACGATGCACGGCGCCTGGCCCGGCGGATGAACGACGACGTGGCCATGAGCAACCTGCTGGCCAGCACCCTGCTGGCACCGCAGCGGGCTGCCTTGCGGGCGGTATTGGACGAATACCCTGCGCACTCCGTCTCGGCCGCACTGCAAGGTGTGCACACCCGAGAGACCATCCTGGCGCAGACCGCCCAGGGGCAACGAAGCGTCGATGAGTCGATGCGGGCGCTCTCGGGACAGCGTCTGCTGGAAGACATGGCCGAGTCATTGAGTCGCCTGCGGCACCTGCAACAACCGGAGCACATCACGGATGGCCAAGGGCAGTGAGGAACAGCGGCTCGACCTGATCAACGCGCAGCAGCGCCTGCGCGCAGAGGGACGCTCGGCCGTGGTGGTGGTGGCCGGAGTGGATGGCAGTGGGCGACACCGCCTCGTCAATGCCCTGACGCACGGCCTCGACACCCGCGGCGTGAAGGTCCACGCATGGAGCCGCGAGGACGCGCCCGGCTCCGATCGGCCGCCGTTGTGGAAGTACTGGCAGGGACTGCCCGCCCGGGGGCAGGTGGCGGTGTATCTCGACGGTTGGTATGCCGAGCCGCTGGATATGGCGCTGCGCGGGGCGTCGCCCGATTTGTCCGCCATCCGTCAGCTTGAGGCACAGCTGATCGGTCACGGTTCGGTGCTGGTGAAGCTGTGGGTTGAAAGGCCCTTGGCCGAGGCGCGGCGTGATCTTCGCAAGCGGCTCAAGCGTGAGGCGCGAGACCCAACCCTGAGCGAGCAGCGCGTGTTGGCTGCCGAGGATGGCGCGCAGGATCAACTCGATGCCCTGCGCGCGCGCAGCGAAGGCTGGACCATGCTGAGTGGCAAGGCGCCCGAGGTGGCCGCCGATCAGGCGCGTGAGGCGCTGATCGCCGCGATGTCAGCACCGACTCCGCCGGTACCGGTGCCGGGCCACCATCGCAATCGAGGCGCGCAGGCACTGGCAGCGCTCGACATGGGGGCCGCGCTCAGCAAGAAGGCTTCCAACAAGCAGTTGCCCGAAGCCCAGGCTGAGCTTGCACGGCGGATCTGGGCGGCAAGGGCGCGCGGTCAATCCACCGTGGTGGTGCTTGAAGGCGCTGATGCCGCTGGCAAGGGGGGCGTGATCCGCCGCCTCACCGACCCGCTGGATGCGCGGCTCTTCCAGGTCGTGCCGGTTGCGGCGCCCAGCGACGAAGAGCGCGCCCGGCCGTACCTGTGGCGCTTCTGGCGGCATCTCCCCAAGGCGGGCCAGGTGCTGATCTTCGACCGGAGCTGGTATGGCCGCGTCCTCGTGGAGCGGGTCGAAGCGTTTTGCCGGCGCGACGAGTGGCAGCGTGCATTCGACGAGATCAACGACTTCGAGGCGCAACTGGTGGATCACGGTGCGGTGGTGCGCAAGTTCTGGTTGCACATCAGTCCCGAGGAACAGCTCAAGCGCTTCGAAGACCGCGCCGAGACCCCCCACAAGCGGCACAAACTCACCGACGAAGACTGGCGCAACCGTGAAAAATGGGACGACTACCGCGTCGCCGTGGAAGACGCCGTGGCCCGCACCCACAGTGCCGCGGCGCCGTGGACGCTGGTGCCTGCGAACTGCAAGCGTCATGCCCGGCTGAGCGTCATCCAAACGCTGATCGACGCGCTGGCCCCAGACTGACGCCATGCACTACCAACACCGGTACCACGCCGGCAACTTTGCCGATGTGTTCAAGCACGTGCTGCTGATTGGCCTGCTGGACGCGCTCAATGCCAAGCCCGCGCCTTGGGCCTTTCTCGACACCCACGCCGGCGCCGGTCGTTACCGCTGGGATGACGAAGCCCTGGCCCGAACCGGCGAAGTGGAGGGCGGCGCCCGCCGCGTGCTGGCGGCCGAGGGCCTCACCGGCTGGCTGGCGCTCTACGCCAGCCGGGTTCGCGATGACCCCTTCATGCTGCCCGGTTCACCCGCCATCGCCGACACCATGCGGCGCCAGGATGACCGGCTGATGCTGTGCGAAAACGCCCCCGCCGTGGTTGAGACGCTCAGGGCCGAGATGCGCGGCCCCGGCATTGCCGTGCATCAGCGCGACGGCTACGGCGCCTGGGCCCTGCTGCCGCCCGCCGAGAAGCGGGGACTGGTGCTGGTGGACCCGGCCTTTGAAGCACGCGATGAGCTGGACCAGATGCTGACCTTTGCCAAACAGGCCGTTGGCCGCTTCGCGCACGGCATCTATGCGTTCTGGTATCCGGTGAAAAGTCAGCATTCGGTCGATCGCTTCGCCCGGCGGCTGGCGCAGCAGGTGGGGCGTGACGTGGTGGACGCGCGCCTGCACATCGAGGCCCCGCGTGACGGCCGCATGTGCGGCTGCGGCCTGGCCATTCTCAATCCGCCGTGGGCCTTCGCCCAAGCACTGCCCGACGCGCTGCGGGCGCTGCAGGCCGTGCTGGCACAGGACCGTAGTGCCGCCCATCACATCGAGCATCACACCCCATGACCCGCATTCCGAGTGAACCGCCCCGTCTGCTGCACGACGGCGAGTTTTTGCGCCTTGTACGGCACGGCCATTGGGAATATGTCCAGCGGCGCGCGGCCAACGGCGCAGCGGCGATCATCGCGGTCACCGATGCGCGGGAACTCATTCTGGTCGAGCAGTACCGCATTCCCGTGGCGGCCAACACCATCGAACTGCCGGCGGGCGTGATTGGCGACGATCCCGCCTTCGCCAGCGAGAGCGTCGAGGCCTCGGCGCGCCGCGAACTGCTGGAAGAAACCGGCTTCCAGTGCCGTGATGCGCGGGTCGTGCTGTGCGGCCCCACCGCGCCGGGCCTGAGCGCCGAAATGAGCCATCTGGTGCTGGCCACGGGGCTGACCCGCGTACACGCGGGCGGCGGCGTCGATGACGAAAACATCACCGTGCACAGGGTGCCGCTCGACCATCTGGGCGCGTGGCTCCAGGCCGCACAAGCACGCGGCTGCCGGGTCGAGCCCAAGGTGTATGCGGCGCCGTTTTTTATCGCCCAGGGGTGAGCGCCGCCGTCTCTGCGGTGGTTTGCTATCGTGACGCTCTAGCTGGGGGTGCCCGCGGTTCATTGAATCGGGGCTGAGATCACACCCTTGGAACCTGGCCACTGCATTCAGGCGGCGAGGGAAGGCTGACCTGGGCGCGCCGTGCCCGTTGCCGTCTCCTCGCGCTGCCTCAAGGAGACCCCATGAGCGCTGTCATCGACCCCATTCACAGCCGAGCCGTGCAACTGTCGGACGAGGTGTGTCAACCCTTTCCCGCCAGCCGCAAAATTTATGTTGAGGGGCCCGGCGGCCTGCGCGTGCCGATGCGCGAGATCAGTCTTTCGGCCACCCGCAGCGAGGCCGGCCTGACCCCCAACGCGCCGGTCACCGTGTACGACACCTCGGGCCCCTACACCGACCCCGAGGTGCGCATCGACCTGCTCAAAGGCTTGCCGGCCCTGCGCGCCGACTGGATCGACGCGCGGGGTGACACCGAGCAACTGCGCGGCCCCAGCTCCATCTTTGGCCGCATCCGCGCCGCCGATGACAAGACCCAGTCGCTGCGCTTTGATCACATTCGCGCGCCGCGCAAGGCCAAGGCCGGCGCCAATGTCAGCCAGATGCACTACGCTCGGCAGGGCATCATCACGCCCGAGATGGAATACATCGCCATCCGTGAAAATGCGCGCCTGCAGGAACTGCGCGAGCACTACCAGCAGGCCGGGTATCTGCGCCGCATGCACAAGGGCCAATCCTTCGGCGCCAATCTGCCCGAAGTGGTGACCGCCGAGTTCGTGCGCAGCGAGGTCGCCAGCGGCCGGGCCATTATTCCCGCCAACATCAATCACCCGGAGCTGGAGCCGATGATCATCGGCCGCAACTTCCGGGTGAAGATCAACGCCAACATCGGCAACTCGGCGGTCAGCAGTTCCATCGCCGAAGAAGTGGAAAAAATGGTGTGGTCCACCCGCTGGGGCGGCGACACGGTGATGGACCTGTCCACCGGCAAGCACATCCACGAAACCCGCGAATGGATACTGCGCAACTCGCCCGTACCCATCGGCACCGTGCCCATCTATCAGGCGCTGGAGAAGGTGAACGGCAAGGCCGAAGACCTCACCTGGGAACTGTTCCGCGACACGCTCATCGAGCAGGCCGAGCAGGGCGTGGACTACTTCACCATCCACGCCGGGGTATTGCTGCGCTACATCCCGTGGACGGCGGACCGGCTCACCGGCATCGTCTCGCGCGGCGGGTCGATCATGGCCAAGTGGTGCCTCGCGCACCACAAGGAGTCGTTCCTCTACGAACACTTCGAAGACATCTGCCAGATCATGAAGGCCTACGACGTGTCGTTCAGCCTTGGCGACGGCCTGCGCCCCGGCTGCATCGCCGATGCCAACGACGACGCGCAGATGGGCGAGCTGCGCACCCTCGGTGAACTCACACAGATCGCCTGGAAGCACGACGTGCAGGTCATGATCGAAGGCCCCGGCCACGTGCCGATGCAGCTCATCAAGGAGAACATGGACGAGCAGCTCAAGCACTGCTTCGAGGCGCCGTTCTACACCCTGGGGCCGCTGACCACCGACATCGCGCCCGGCTACGACCACATCACCAGCGGCATTGGCGCGGCCAACATTGGCTGGTACGGCACCGCCATGCTCTGCTACGTCACGCCCAAGGAGCACCTGGGCCTGCCCGACAAGCACGACGTGCGCGAAGGCATCATCACCTACAAGCTCGCCGCCCACGCGGCGGACCTGGCCAAGGGCCTGCCCGGTGCGCAGGTGCGCGACAACGCCCTCTCCAAGGCGCGCTTCGAATTCCGCTGGGAAGACCAGTTCAACCTCGGCCTCGACCCCGAAAAAGCCCGCGACTTCCACGACCAGACCCTGCCGCAGGAAGGCGCCAAGGTGGCCCACTTCTGCTCCATGTGCGGCCCGCACTTCTGCAGCATGAAAATCACCCAGGACGTGCGCGACTACGCCGCGAAAATCGGCGCCGACGAACAGGCCGCGTTGCAGCAGGGCATGGCCGACAAGGCGGCCGAGTTCAAGCAGACGGGCGCCGAGTTGTATCGCCCGTCCTGATCCCTTTCATTCTCATCCGTCAGACCCAAACAATATGAATCCAGAACTCCCCGACATTCGCCTCGATGTCACCCAATTGCACCGCGAAGAAGCCTTCACCGACCGACGCATCGGCGTATTGCGTCGTTTGGTGCCGGTCACCGTGGACGGCGCCGACGACCCGTCGCGGCCGACGATCTATGAAGGTCAGGCGTCGTTGATGACGCAGGGCGGTCAGTTGCCGCTGCATTTCGGCATTGAGGCCGACAGCCTTGAAGCCGCGTTGGCGGCTTTTCCGGCTGCGGCCAACAAGGCCTTGCAAGAGATGGTGGAAGAGATGGAGCGCATGCGTCGCGATCAGGCCAGTTCCATCGTGGTGCCGGGGCAGGGCGGCGGCGGGCGGATTCAGCTCTAGCCCGATGAGTGCGCGCGCTCTGGCGGGGGTTTGCGGCTGAGCGTTTTCTTCGCTCGCCCCCGCCATGCTGCGCATTCGCAAACTGCAGGACACGACCAGTCCGGCCAATCGCGAGGCGATTGCGCAGGTGCAGGCCATTTTGCGGGCGCAGTTTCCGCTGGCGCAGGCCGCCGATCTGGCGAAGATTCCGCGGCAGCTTGAAGACCCGCTGGCGCATGGCTACCGGTCTGTCCTGTGGGTGGCCGACACGCCGCTGGGGCAGGTGCGCGGCTTCGCCATGATGTTGCACCTGCCGGATGTGGACGCCGCATTGCTGGAGTACGTCTCGATCGCGCCTGGCGCGCACGGCGGCGGCGGGCTGGGTGGTGCGCTGTATGAAACCGTACGCGACGAGGCGCTCAGTCTGGGCGTGTCGGGGCTGTTTTTCGAGTGCCTGGTCGATGAGCCCGCGTTGATCTCGGACGCCGCCGCGCTGAGGCAGAACATCGCCCGCCTGCGCTTCTACGAGCGCTACGGCGCCCGGCCCTTGCTCAACAACGACTACGCCAAGCCGGGCCATGCGGGCGACGAGAACGTCTACTTTCTGATGCTGGACCCACTGGACGCCCCGTCCGGCTTGCCGCGCGACAAGGTGCAGGCGGTGGTTCGGGCCTTGCTGCGGCGCAAGTACGCGTCGTTGATGAGCGCTGCCGAGATCGCCGACTGCGTCGCCTCGTTTGCGGACCCGATTGCGCAGTTGCGGGCGCCGCGTTATCGCCCCAAGGGCGTCGCGGCGCGCCGTCCCCGGCATCCGGGCATTGCCTTGGTGGTCAACGAGGGGCACGACATTCACCACGTGCGCGATCGCGGCTATGTGGAGGCGCCGGTGCGCATTGCGGTGATCCTCGACGAGCTGGACAAGACCGGCCTGTTCCACCGCCTGATGCCCCGCCATGCGCCCGATGCCTTGATCCACGCCGTGCACGCCAGACCCATGGTCGATTACCTGCGCAGCGCCAGCGCCAAGCTGCCGCCGGGCAAGTCGATCTACCCGGTGGTGTTTCCGGTGCGCAACTGGCAGCGACCGCCCAAGGACATCGAAGCCCAGGTCGGCTATTACGGTACCGACACGTTCACGCCGCTCAATCGCAATGTGTGGCCGGCCGCACGCGGTGCGGTGGACTGCGCCGTGACCGCGGCGCAAAGCCTGTTCGAAGGCTTCGAGCTGGCGTACGCGCTGGTCAGGCCGCCGGGGCATCACGCCGAAAGGCGCGTTTATGGCGGCTTTTGTTATCTCAACAATGCGGCGGTGGCGGCGCATTACCTGAGCCGCTTCGGGCGGGTAGCGGTCTTGGATCTGGACTATCACCACGGCAACGGCCAGCAGGACATCTTCTACACCCGCGACGATGTTTTCACGGTGTCGGTCCACGGCGCGCCGCCGGCGGCGTATCCATATTGCGCAGGCTTTGCCGACGAGCGCGGTGACGGCCCGGGACTCGGTTACAACCTCAATCTGCCGCTGCCCGATCGAATCACCGCCGAGCGTTACCGCGAGACGCTGGCCAGGGCGCTGAAGGCGATTCGCCGTTTTGCCCCGCAGTATGTGGTGGTCGCCCTGGGGCTGGACACGGCTCAGGCTGACCCCACCGGCACCTGGCCGCTGAAGGCGCCGGACTTTGCCGCCAACGGCGCCCTGCTTGGGGCCCTGGGCGTGCCCACCCTGGTCGTGCAGGAAGGCGGCTATCGCACCCGCACGCTGGGCATCAACGCCCGCCAGTTTTTTGAAGGCCTGTGGCGAACCCATCCTGCGGGCGCCGCGCGCGAGGGTGAACGGCGGGCTGCGGTCAATCGGTAGCAACGCCAGCGCACCGCTTGGCGCTCAGCGGTGTGCTCAGCCGGGGCGGGCGCGCCCCGGAAGAAGGGTCGGCCTGGCGACCGGGCCTGCCTCGGGATGATCGAGGTTGTAGTGCAGGCCGCGGCTTTCATCACGCTGCATGGCCGAGCGCACGATCAGCTCGGCGACCACCACCAGATTGCGCAGTTCCAGCAGGTCGGGGCCGACCCTGAAGTTGACGTAATAGTCGGCGATCTCATCGGCCAGCATGCGGACCCGATGCAGTGCGCGCTCCAGGCGCTTGTTGGTGCGGACGATGCCCACGTAGTCCCACATGAAGGTGCGCAGCTCCAGCCAGTTGTGCGCCACGACCACCTCTTCGTCGGAGTCGGTGACCTGGCTGTCGTCCCAGTTGGGCAGCGCGGCACCGGTGCGCCCGGGCGCGGGCTGCGACAGGATGTGGTGGGCGGCCGACTCGCCAAAAACCAGACATTCCAGCAGCGAATTCGACGCCAGCCGGTTGGCGCCGTGCAGCCCGGTGTAGGCCACCTCACCAATGGCGTAGAGCCCGGGCAGGTCGGTCTCGCCGTGCAGGTTGGTCAGCACCCCGCCGCAGGTGAAATGGGCCGAGGGCACCACTGGAATGGGCGACCGGGTGATGTCGAGACCCAGGGCCAGGCACTCCCGGTAGATGCTGGGAAAGTGGTGCTGAATGAACTCGGGCGATTGGTGGCGGATGTCGAGGTAGACGTACTTCAGCCCCAGCCGCTTCATTTCGTGGTCGATGGCGCGGGCCACCACGTCGCGCGGGGCCAGCTCGCCCCGGCTGTCGAAACGCGGCATGAAGCGTTCGCCGGGCGCGTTGTCTTCGTCGGGCAGACGCAAGGTGGCCCCTTCGCCGCGCAGCGCCTCACTGATCAGGAAGTTGCGACGACTCGGGTGGTACAGCGTGGTGGGGTGGAACTGCATGAATTCCATGTTGGCCACGCGGCAACCGGCGCGCCACGCCATGGCAATACCGTCACCGGAGGCGCCGTTGGGGTTGCTGGAATACAGATACACCTGATTGGCGCCGCCGGTGGCCAGGATGACCGCAGACGCGCCGTGCGAGCGAACGGCGCCGGTTTCGATGTCGAGCAGGTAGGCGCCACAGATGCGGCCGGTGGTCGGGTCGGCAATCAGGTCGATGGCCACGTGATGTTCGATGGCGGTGATCAGCGGATGCTGCTCCACCAGTGAGCACAGGGTGGTTTCCACCGCCAGTCCGGTGGCATCGGCGGCATGGACGACGCGACGATGCGAATGCCCCCCTTCGCGCGTCAGGTGCAGGCGCCGCTGCGGGTCGCTTTCGTCCACCGAAAATTCCACACCTCGGGCCATCAGCCAGCGAATGCAGCGCGCGCCACGGGTCACGGTGAAGCGAACCGCCTCGGCATCGCACAGGCCGGCGCCGGCGGCGTGGGTGTCGCGGATATGGTTTTCAAGAGAGTCTTCCGCGTCGAGCACTGCCGAGATGCCGCCCTGGGCCCAGAGCGTGCTGCCCCCCGCCAGTGGTCCCTTGGACACCACGCACACCCGGCGGCCACCGTCGGCAAGGCGCAACGCACAACTCAGGCCGGCCGCACCGCTGCCAATCACGAGAACCGCTGGCTCCTGCATTGCCTGCCTTTCAGTACACTAGGAGGGTGGATTCGCGATGCGTTTGCCGCACGCGCCATCTGGTTTTTGTATTGAAGATGATTGCCGCCCTCGAGCATCACTCCCGTCTCAATTGTAGCGATTCATCGCCCCACAGGCGGTCATCTCAATTTCCAAGGATTCATGAGCGAAGTCAGCGTCGACGAGCAATTGGTGGCCCGCGCCCAGGCCGGCGACATCCGAGCGTTCGAGCTACTTTTTCGGAAGTATCAACACAAGATCGTGCAACTGGTCTCCCGACTGGTGGGCGATGCCGACGCCCCCGATGTGGCGCAGGAGACCTTCATCAAGGCCTATCGGGCACTTGGCGGCTTCCAGGGCAACAGCGCGTTCTACACCTGGCTTTACCGCATCGGCATCAACACGGCCAAAAATCACCTTGTGTCGATGGGTCGCCGCCCTTCGGGCCGCGACAGCATCGATGTGGCCGATGCCGAACTTTATGGCCACACCGAACATCTAAGCGACATCGATACGCCAGAAGCCCATCTTTTGTCTGATGAGATCAAGCAGAAAATCTTCGATGTGATCTCGAACTTGCCTGCCGATTTGCGCCAGGCCATCACCCTCAGAGAGCTTGAAGGTTTGTCGTATGAAGAGATTGCCGAGGTCATGCAGTGCCCGATCGGAACGGTCCGTTCACGGATCTTCCGGGCACGCGAGGCCATCGATGCGGTCGTGGGTCCATTGATGCGCAATGACTGAACAATGGGTTCACAATTCGTTCACCAATCATGTGCTTGTGCCTGGGATGTCTGAATGAAAATTGATGAAATGCTTTCCGCTGCCTTGGATGGCGAATGCACGCCTGAAGAGCTGGATCAGTTGCTCGCCGGCCTTGCCAGCGAGCCTGCTGCGGTGCAGCGTTGGCAATCGTGGTCGGCCACCAGGGCGGCCATGGATGGGGTGCGGGTCGGCCGGGTTTCGGCGGACTGGTCCAATGCCGTCATGAAATCCATTTCCATGGAAGCAGCGCCCGGGATGTCGGTGCCCTCTGCAATGCCGTTGCCGCGACGTGGCGTGCGCGTGGCGCTGGCGCCGCGGCGTCGCCGTCGGGGCGCGTGGGCCGCCGCAGGTGCCGCGGCATCGCTGAGTGCGGTTGCGCTGGGCTGGATGCTGGTTGCGAATCTGGGTGCGGGCAGTGATCCGGCCGTGCCGACCTTCTCGCCCTCGGTGAATGCCGCCGCGCCTGCCCAAGTGGTTGAAGCAGGGCTGGGCGGCGGAGTGCCCGCAACGCCGCCGTCGGCCCGGGGCTCGGCGCGGGGCAACACCTGGCTGATCAACGATTACCTGATGGAGCACCACCAGCTGGCCAGCTCCCAGGGCATGGGCAGCACCCTGCGCCAGGCGCAGTTCGATGTGATTGCCAGTAACTATGTGCCCGAGGAGTCTCGGCCTTGAGGCATTGCGGTGCCTTGCTGATGGCGGTTTGTGTCGTCGCGTTGGTCCCCACCCGAGGGGAGGCCATCGATGACGAGCGGGACTGGCTGATCGGCGTCAGTCACGCCCAGCGGCACAGCAATTTTCAGGGCGTTCTGCTCTATCGCAGTGGTGATGCCATCGACTCTTTCCGGGTCACGCATCGCTACAAGAACGGTGAGGCGCGGGAACGGCTGCAGACCCTCACGGGCGAGCAGCGCGATGTCGTGCGTCGCGGTGACAAGGTCATCTGCCTGGTGCCGCCGGGAAACCGATTGCCGGCATCTGCCTTGCATGGCGTGCCGCAGTCGATGATTCCCAAGCTTGACGCGCCGCAACTGCGGCGGATCGAGCAAAGCTACACGCTCTCGGAACTGGGTGAACAGCGCATTGCCGGGCGACGCTGCGAGGGCTTGGCCATCACGCCACACGATCCGCTGCGCTATGGCTACGAGGTCTGGGCCGACAAGGAAACCAAGGTGCCGCTCAAGGTGTTGCTGACCGACAGTGACGGCAAGGCGGTGGAGCAGATCATGTTCACCGAGGTGCGATTTCCCGAGACGATCGCCGATGAAGTGTTCGACATCACGCCGCAACTGGATCAGGGCTACCAGTCGATTGCGCAGGACCGCATCCAGGCGGCTGACAGCGCGCCCTCGGCGCCTTTGGGGCGCATCAGCGACGCGCAGCTGGATCTGGTGTCCATTCCCGATGGTTTCGAAGTGGTGATGTTCGCGGAGCGCAATCTGCCCGGCAACACCGGCACATTGCGGCACTGGATCATTTCCGATGGCCTGACCTTCGTGTCCATTTTTGGCCGCCACAGCATCGGCGAGCAGCCGGCCGCGTCAATGCCGCAGCCGGCCACCTCGGTGGGGGCGATGCACGCCTATCGGCAGATTTCCGGCCAGGTCGAGATCACGGTCGTGGGCGAAGTGCCATCGCAAACCGTGCAGGTCATCGCCGAGGGCACCTCGCGGCGCTTGAGCAAAGGCGCGCCCGTCGCGGCGCGCGCCACGCCCTGAGCCCCTGATCGCCATGCTTGAAGAGCGCGCCGTCGTCAGTCGTGTTGAGGGAGCCCAGGTTTGGGTCAAGCCCTTTGGCAGCGAAAGCTGTGCGCGCTGCCAGCGCGGCCAGGGGTGTGGTGGCGGCGTCATCGGGCGGCTGGTCAGCCGTCGGCGCGCCGACATCGAGGTTGCCCACGTCGGGCCGGCGCCTGCGGTGGGCGCGGTGGTCCGGGTCGGGGTGGAGGAGGGCGCGTTGATGAAGGCGGCGCTCGCCATCTTTGCGTTGCCGATCGTGGGCCTGCTGGCGGCGGGAACGTTTGCGCACCAGCTGCTCGGCGCCCATGACCTGCTGGTTGCGGCGTTTGCCGGGATCGGTCTGGTGGGGGGCTTTCTGGTGACCCGCTGGCTGGGTGAGCACTGGCAGGCGGTCGGGCAGACCCAGCCGCGCATCCTCGGACTTGCCCGCACTGACGACCCTTGCGCGCCGGTCGACGCAGGTTTTTGAGCGTCTTCGGGCCGCGGGCCTGCGACCGCATGGGTTCGACGCAGACCGCCCCTGCCGCCGATAATGCGGCGATGGCGCATTCGTTCCTCTCGACTCGGCTCGGCGACCCGCAACTGCGGCGGCCGTTGCGGGTCTTGCCCCGGGCCCTTGCCTTGTTCCTTGCGATTGTCCTCGCCGCCTGCGGGCGCGAGGGTTCGCCGCCCGCCTTGCCCGATCTGGTGGTGACCCTGACGCCGTCCGTGGTCAATATCAGCGCGGCTGCGTCGGGTGATGCGCCCCGCACGTCGCGGCAGGCGTCGTCACTGGGCAGCGGGTTCGTCTGGCAGGCCGATGGCCACATCGTCACCAACGCGCATGTGGTCAATCAGGCGCCGCAGGGCGTGGTGGTCAAACTACAGAATCGCCACAGCTACGCGGCGCGCCTGGTTGGAATCGACGAAGCCACCGACCTCGCCGTGCTCAAGATCGACGCGCCCGAACTTGTGGCCGTGCAGATTGCCGATCTTTCGACCTTGCGCGTCGGCATGTCGCTGGTGGCCATCGCCGCGCCTTACGGCTTCGAGCACATGGTGACCACCGGCATCCTGTCGGCCAAGGCGCGCAGTTTTGCCGCAGACCCCTATGTGCCCTACCTGCAAACCGATGCCGCCATCCATCCGGGACATTCAGGCGGGCCCCTGTTTGATGCTTTTGGCCGGGTGGTGGGGGTCAGTACGCAGATGCTGACCGATCCGCGCGGTGCTGCTGGCACCGGCGTCGGGTTCGCGATTCCCATCGACCTCGCGCTGCGGGTGGCTGAGCAGTTGCGCGACGACGGACGCGTGCGTCGGGCCTGGCTTGGATTGGTGGTCGAAGGCCTTGACGCCCCCTCGGCGACCGCGCTGGGCCTCGACACGGTCCGTGGCGCGCGGATCCTTGAAGTGACGCCCGATTCGCCCGCCGCCGAATCCGGCCTGCGCGCCGGAGACGTGGTGTTGCGCATCAACGGCCGGCCCTTGAACGATTCGCGAGACCTGCCGCCGCTGATGGGCCAATTCAGTCCGGGCACGATGGCCGACGTCGAGCTGATTCGCGAGGGGCGTTCGGTACAGATCCGCGTGGAACTGGGCGAGGCCGAACCTGAGCCGTCTGCCTCGCGGAACCGGCCGCCGCCCGCACCCTGGGGGGCGCCGAGCAGCCCGCCGGCCACGCCACCGCCCGTCGCGTCGCGGCCTGCGACGGGTCTGCGCGACAACCCGCTGGGGATCCGCGTCGAATCGCTGGATGCGCAACAGCGCAACAGCATTCCGCTGTTGCGCGGCGGCGTGCGCATCGTTCGCGTGGACAGTGAGGCGGCGGTCAGGGCCGGCCTGCGGGTGGATGACCTGCTGCTGCAGGTCAATGGCCAATCGGTGAACTCCCTCGAGCGCTTTGACGAAGTGGTGGGGCGACTGGCCCCTGAAGCCTCCGTGCCGCTGCTGGTGCAACGGCGCGGCGCGCCGCTGTTTCTCACCCTCGACCTGCCGCGTCGCACGCCATGACCCCGACCCTCACCGTGCTTTCCCGCCCCGACTGCGAGCTGTGTGAGCATCTGGGGCTGGCCCTGCAGCAGCATCTGCAGGGGCGGGCTGCGTTGGTCTGGCGCGATGTGGACGAACGCGAAGACTGGCAGCGCCGCTACGGGCTGAAGATCCCCGTGGTGCTGGACGCCAACGGCCTGGTGGTGATGAGCGGCACATTCGACGCCGCGCGGCTCCCGCCGGCCCTGCGCTGAATCGCCATGATGGCCGCCGCCGCCGGGGCGCTGAGGGCCTTCGGTATACTGCGCGTTGTTCAAGGCCAGCCCCTAAATGAAGCAAACCATTTCGCACATCCGCAATTTCTGCATCATCGCGCACATTGATCACGGCAAGTCGACACTGGCGGATCGTTTCATCCAGATCTGCAAGGGGCTTGAGCTCCGCGAAATGCAGGAGCAGGTGCTCGACAGCAACCCCATTGAGCGTGAACGCGGCATCACCATCAAGGCGCAGGCCGTGTCGCTGGACTACACCGCTCTGGACGGCAAGACCTACCAGCTCAACCTGATCGACACGCCCGGGCACGTCGATTTCAGCTATGAAGTGTCGCGCTCGCTGGAGGCCTGCGAAGGCGCGCTGCTGGTGGTCGACGCCTCGCAGGGTGTCGAGGCGCAGTCGGTGGCCAACTGCTACACCGCGCTGGAGCAGAACCTCGAAGTGCTGCCGGTGCTCAACAAGGTGGACCTTGCCAACGCCGAGCCCGAACGCGTGGCCGACGAGATCGAGCAGGTCATCGGCATCGAGGCGAAAAACGCGCTGCGCATCTCGGCCAAGACCGGGCTCAATGTCGAAGCGGTGCTGGAAAGCCTCATCGAGAAACTGCCGGCCCCGCAGGGAGACCCCGACGCGCCGCTGCAGGCGCTGATCGCCGACTCGTGGTTCGACCCTTATCTGGGCGTCGTGTCGCTGGTGCGCATCATCAACGGCTCGATGCGCAAGGGACAGAAGATTCGCATCTGGACCACCGGCCGCGACCACGAAGTCTCGGTGCTGGGCGTACACACGCCCAAACGGGTGGTCAAAGACTGCCTGAAGACCGGTGAAGTCGGCTTCATGGTGTCGGGCATCAAGGAGATTTTTGGCGCCCCGGTGGGCGATACCATCACCGATGCCGCCAAACCCTGCAGCGCCGCGTTGCCGGGGTTTCGCAAGGTGCAGCCCCGCGTGTTTGCCGGCATGTTTCCCATCGATGCCGATGACTTCGAAGACTTCCGAGAGTCATTGCAGAAACTGCGCCTCAACGACTCGGCCCTGCAGTTCGAGCCCGAAAGCTCGTCGGCGCTGGGCTTCGGGTTCCGCATCGGCTTTCTCGGCATGCTGCACATGGAGATCGTGCAGGAGCGGCTCGAACGCGAGTACAACCTCAACCTGATCACCACCGCGCCGTCGGTGGTTTACGAAGTGCTGATGAACGACGGGTCGGTCACCAAGATCGAAAACCCCTCTGACCTGCCCACGCCGGGCGAGTACGACTCTCTCAACGAACCCATCATCAACGCCCGGGTCCTGATGCCGCAGGAGCACGTGGGCTCGGTCATGCAGTTGTGCATGGAAAAGCGCGGCGTGCAGAAAAACCTGCGTTATCTGGGCGCCCAGGTGCAGATGGAAGTGGAGATGCCCATGGCCGAGGTGGTGGTCGATTTCTTCGATCGCCTCAAGAGCGTGTCGCGCGGCTTTGCCAGTTTCGAATACGAGTTCGTGCGCTTTCAGCCCGCCGATCTGGTGCGCCTCGATGTGCTGGTCAACGGCGAGAAGGTGGACGCGCTGGCCAGCATCGTCCACCGCGATACCGCCTACAACCGCGGCCGTGACCTCTGCGAGAAGATGAAGGAAGTGATTCACCGGCAGATGTTCGACGTCGCCATTCAGGCGGCAATCGGCTCCAAGATCATTTCCCGCAGCACCGTCAAGGCGCTGCGCAAGGACGTGATTGCCAAGTGTTACGGCGGCGACGTGTCGCGCAAGCGCAAGCTGTTGGAAAAGCAGAAAGAAGGCAAAAAGCGCATGAAGCAGGTCGGGAGTGTCGAGATTCCCCAGGAGGCCTTTCTGGCCGTGCTGGGCATCGATCGGCGCAAATAGTCAGCGGTTTCACCTCAGCGCGGTTCATGGAGTCATTGATGTCGCAGTTCCATTGGGATTTCATGGTGTTCTTGAGCCTCGCCGCCGCGGTCACCGGCGTGGTGTGGGCGCTGGAGACTTGGCGTTTCGCGCCGGCGCGCCGCGCGTCGGGTGGCCCTGAAAAGGCCAACGGCGCGGTCGAGTTCTGTCGTTCGTTTTTTCCGGTCATCGTCGTCGTGCTGGTGTTGCGTGCCTGGATCGTCGAACCCTTCCGCATTCCCTCGGGCTCGATGATTCCGACGCTCAATGTCGGCGACTTCATCCTGGTGAACAAATTCACCTATGGCCTTCGCGAACCGGTCACCCACCACAAGCTGCTGCCGTGGGCCGGCGCGCCCGACCGCGGTGATGTGGTGGTGTTTCGCTGGCCGGTGGACCCGTCGAAAGATTTCATCAAGCGCGTGATCGGCTTGCCGGGAGATTTCATCCAGTACCGCGACAAGCAGCTCATCATCAATGGTGAGCGCATCGCCCAGGAAGACGACGGGGTCTTCAGCAGCCCGATCGGCCGCATCGAACGCTTCGAGGAACGGCTGACCGACAACGGCAGCCACGAGATCATTCTCACCAACGACCGCCGCGCGCAGTCATTCGACTTTACCGTGCCACCGGGGGAGTATTTCGTCATGGGTGACAACCGCGACGGCAGCGACGACTCCCGGGGTTGGGGCACCGTCCCCGAGGCCAATCTGGTCGGCCGTGCATTTTTCATCTGGATGAGTTGGGACGGCGACAACAAGCGCGTCGACTTCAGCCGCATTGGCATGCGCATACGGTGAGGAGCGGAGCATGATCAATCGTCAAAGGCAGCGTGGTCTGGGCGGGTTCGGGCTGCTGATTCTCTTCGCGGGGCTGGGCTTCGTGATGTTGATCGCGTTCAAATGCGTCCCGGTGTATCTGAACCAGATGAAGATCAGCCGTGCCGTCAGTGCTGTGGCAATGGATGCCCCCGGCTCGGTGGTCGAGATCCGCAGCGCGCTGCAGCGCTACTGGGACATCGAAGACATTGACGACCTGTCGCCGCGCGATGTGAAAGTGGTGCGCAGCGCCAGCGGCCGCCGCCTGAGCTATGACTACGAGGCGCGGCGCCACCTGTTTGCCAACGTGTCACTGGTGCTGGAATTCGGTGGTGACGTGCCGTTGGCCGGCCCGATGCCTTGACGACACTCGACGGCCTGCAAACGCGACTGGGGTATCGGTTCGTCGACCCGCAGCGACTGGTGCAGGCCTTGACGCATCGCTCGATGGGCGGCATCGACAACGAGCGCCTCGAGTTTCTGGGCGACGGCCTGCTCAACGCACTGATCGGCGAGGCGCTGTACCTGCAAAATCCCCGACACGACGAGGGCGCGCTGTCGCGTCTGCGGTCCAGTCTGGTGCGCGAGGCGACGCTGTGTGCGCTGGCGCGTCGCCTTGATCTGGGGCCGCACCTGCGGCTGGGTGAAAGCGAGCGCAAGTCCGGCGGTCAGCGGCGCGACTCGATTCTTGCCGATGCCGTGGAAGCGATCCTGGCGGCCATTTATCTCGACGGCGGCTTCGACGCCGCGCGGCAGAGCTGCCATCGCTGGTTCGCCGACGCCCTGGCCACCCTGCCGGATCCCGAAGCATTGAAAGACCCCAAGACGCGCCTGCAGGAATGGTTGCAGTCACGCAACCGGGCACTGCCGGTGTACACGGTCGTCGATGCCTCGGGCCCGCCGCACCGGCGGACGTTCGTGGCACGCTGCACCCTCACCGACGCGCCCCAGCAGGCCGAGGCCACCGCCGGATCGCGGCGTCATGCCGAACAACAGGCAGCCGAACGGCTGCTTCAACACCTCACCGAGAACATACCCCATGCTTAGTGCCATGATCGCCGTGGTGGGTCGCCCCAATGTGGGCAAGTCGTCGCTGGTCAATGCGCTGGTGGGCCGCAAGGTCAGCATCGTCAGCCACAAGCCGCAGACCACGCGTCACCAGATTCAGGGCGTGGTGCACGACCCGCGCGGACAACTGGTATTCGTGGACACGCCGGGCATCCACGGTGACGGCAAACGCGCGCTCAACCGGGTGATGAATGACGCGGCGTTTTCGGCGCTGGAAGACGTCGACGTGGTGCTGTTCGTGGTCGATGCCAACCGCTGGACCGACGAAGACCAGCAGGTACTGAATCGTCTCAAGGGCCTGTCGACGCCTGTCGGCCTGGTGATGAACATGATCGACCGCATGGACGACAAGACCCGGCTGCTGCCCACGCTGCAGCGATTGCAGGGCCTGCATGGTTTCGCCTTCATCGTGCCCATCTCGGCGCTGCGGCGGGTGCAGCTTGAGGCCCTGACCGAGGAACTGTTCAACCGCGCCAGTGAAGGCCCGGCGTTCTATCCCGAAGACATGGCGGTGGGCCACGATCAGCGCTTCGCCCTGGCGGAGCTGATTCGCGAGAAGGTGGTGCGCAACCTGCACCAGGAAATGCCCTACGCCACGGCCGTGGGCATCGAGCAGTGGGAGGTCGAGGGGCGACTGGATCGCGTGCACGCCATCATCTGGGTCGAGCGCGAGGGGCAGAAGGGGATTGTCATCGGTGACAAAGGCCAGCAATTGCGCAAGATCGGCGAGGCCGCCCGCAAGGAATGGGAACGCGGCAGCGACCGCAAGCTTTTTCTGCAACTGTGGTGCAAGGTCAAGGAAAACTGGAGTGACGACCTTCGGGCCTTGGGCCAGTTCGGGCTGCGGCCCGGCGGCGAATAGCGCGGCGGGGCCTGATCAGCGTCGCCGCGCCAGCCGGTTGAGGTTGGCCGGTTCGAAGTGGCGATCTTCGTAGGTGATGTCGAAATCGGTCACCTCATCTTCGTTGGCCAGGGTGGTGGCGAAGTAGCGCTTGGATTGCAGGTCATAGATGAATTCGGGAATGCCCGTGGTGGTGGGCACGAAGGGCGCGGTCAGCAGGTGGCCTTCCTGCACCTTCCAGAGTTCGCCGCGACCGTCGTAATTGTCGATCACGGCAATGCTCCACGAATCCTCGTCGATGTAGAACACGCGCTTGGCGAAATTGTGCCGCGTGCCCGGCTTGAGATTGGCCTCGACGACCCAGACGCGGTGCTTCTCGAAGCGCGTGTAGGCCGGATTGGCATGGTTGGGCGTGAGAATGTCGTCGTACGTCACCAGCGGCGAATTGATCTCGTAGGCGTTGTACGGAATGTACATTTCCCTGCGACCCAGCAGCTTCCAGTTGAAACGGTCCAGGGCGCCATTGAACATGTCGATCTGGTCGTTGTACTGCTCGTTGTCAGTTCCGACCGCAGGGTTGTCGTAGCCGACATCCGGCGCGCGGTTGACACGCCCCAGCCCCGGCGAGAACAGCCACGCCGCGCGACCGCCGGAGGCCTGGTCGGCCGTCTCGTGTACCAGGGTCAACTGACCGGCCACGCGCGGCGGCGCCACGGTAGTCGACAGATAGAACGCAATGATCTTGCTGGAGCGGTTGTCCTGCTCTTCAAGGTTGGCGTACTTGAACTTCACGTCTTCGATGATCTTGGTGATCACGTAGCTGCCGTTCGGCTGAACGATGGCCTGGTTGTTGTAGCGCTTGGCGGCCGAGCCGCGGAACTTGAGTTTGTGATTCCAGATCACCTCGGCGCCGTTCTGCGGGATGGGGAAGGGGAAGCCCAGCACGGCCCCCTTCACGCTGTCGGTGCCTTCCAGCGTGGCGCGCGTGGCGTTGAGCCTGGTTTCTGCGTAAATCCTGTCGGGGAAAAAGGCGGTGCGCACCGACTTGTAAACCGGAATCTTGAACGTCGGGTAGGCTGCGAACATGGCCTTGTGCCCCTCGGTGAGCAGCGCGGCGTGTTCGGCCATGTTCTCGCGGGTGATGGTGAAGATGGGCTTCAGCAGTTCTTCGTCCATGGTGCCGCGAAACTGGGCGACGAGCTTCTCGGGCTCCTTGGTCCGCAGACGCTCCAGCTCGTCGCGCGTCATGTCGATGGTGTCCTGCGGAAAGTTGGCCTTGCCGGTCCACTCCGGGATGCTGCCGTCTTCGTTACCGGCGTGAATGGCGCCCACGGGCGTCAGATCCTTGCCCAGACGCTCGGCCTCGTCAGCGCTGACAGCGGCCAGTGCCGCCGAGGTGCTCAGCCATCCGGCGGCACAGGTGGCCAGGACCCGCAGTGTTTTTGACTTCATGATTCGTCTCCTGAAATAAAACGCCTGCTCCCGGGCGGGGCGCATCCAGCTACCGGTGGCTGCCGGGAGGGTGGCGGGTGTTGTCCGCCCCTCTTTTTTGATCTCGATACTGCACGGGCGTGAGGCCCGACCATCGTTTGAATGCTCTGTAGAAGGTGCTCGGTTCCGAGAACCCGGTGAGATAAACGATGTTATCGATGCTTTCAGGGGTCTGTGCCAATAGCCGCCGCGCCAGTCGATAGCGAAAGTCGGCCAATAGCTGGGTGAAACTGGTGCCGGCCTGCGACAGATCAAAACGCAAACGTCGCTCACTGAGCCCCAGCGCGCGGGCAATCGGTTCGAGCTCGCACTGGCCGGTTTCGAGTCGCAGGGCAATCTGCGCTTCAACGCGTTCGATCAGGTCTTGCCGTTCGATGCGCAGCAGACGGCGTTCGGCCACTTCCTCGTGAACGCGCAACAGGTCGGGGTCCCAGCGCGGCGACGTCCAGTCGAGCATGCTGGCCGGAAAGTCGACCTCGCAATGCGGCGCATTGAAGGCCACCGGGCACCCGAACAGGTTTTCGTAGTCTTCGATGGGCGAACGCTGCTCGTAGCTCAGGCGAATGGCCTGGGGATGGAAGGCCCCCTCGGTCGCATGCTTGGCGAACTGGATGATGCTCCACACCGCGCAAATTTCGGTGTGGCGCAGCACGGCGGTGCGCTCCGGCGAGCTGACGATGACCAGGCGTGCCGGCCCGTGCTCGCGCTCGATGCGCACGTTGAGCGCGTCGCTGACCAGCCGCAGATACTTGAATGCGCGAAGGCAACCGTCGGCCATGGTCGGGCTGGAGTACATCAGGTATTCCAGCACTTCGGCGCGATACGGCGGCAGGTGCGGACAGATCTTCAGCGCGATGTCGCGCTCGCCGGTGACCGACTCCACCGTCTCCCAGAACACCACCTGCATCGGGTGATGCATGCGGATTTCCTTGAACGGCAGGCCTTCGGCCTGGAAGCCCAGTTCCCGATAAATGGCGCCCACGTCGTAGCCCGCCTTGACGAGTCCGGTGTGCACGAGCTGCAGCAGTTGTCCTGAATCCCGCATCGTTTTCGTTGTAATGGATTTGAGAGACGCAGTGGAGTGGCGTTGCCGCCAACGTGAATGACCAGAAAGCGTGTTGCACTCGCATTGAGCGCTGATACCTTTAGCACATCTGAACCCGCCCATTGATGCGCCAGAGACGGGTACCGCAGCCGCAGCGTCACACAATAATGAGGGAGAAAGCCATGAAATGTTGCGGATTGTCTGTCGTCGCTGCGCTGCTGTTTTCGTCGTTGCCCGCAGCGGCTTTCGAGGTGCAGATCGGGTCGTTTTCGGCCACCAGCAAGAATGCCTTCAGTGCCGGCATCGGCGTCCGCATGCAGGACCCCGCAACCGACCTGCTCGGCAAGCTGAATGTGCCGGGGCAGCAGGACCTGTGTTTCGACAATTGCCTGTCGTTCACCGGCGACCCGGCACCGAACCAGCGACTCATCGACGCGCCGGGCGCATTCAGCGCCGTCAACAGCGACGATGGCAACATCAATTACCAGAAGCACGATGTGGTCTCGGCGCCGATCCGGCTCAGCACCGACTGGTCGTTTGAATTCGGAGAATGGTTCGGGCGGTTCCGCGCGCTGGGCTACTACGACCCCGTCAACCACGACTTCGAAGAGCGCAACAACGACACGCGCTTTCAGCCTTCGCGCGTGGATCGGCCCGGGCGGGTGGAAGACGTCAGCGCGCTGGGGGTCGAGCTGTTCGAGGCTTTCGTGACCCGCGAGTTTTCCATCGCCGACCGGTTCGTCAGCGTCTCGATCGGCAACCAGTATCTGCGCTGGGGCGAAAGTACCCTGGTGGCCATCAACTCGATCAACGAAGTGAGCCCCCCCAGCCAAGCGTTTCTGCGCTTCCCCGGCGTCGAGTTCAACGAGATCTTCTTGCCGGTCCCGCTGCTGACCTTGGGCATGGAGCTGGCGCCCAGCCTGTCGGCCGAAGTGTTCTACCAGCTGCAGTGGAAGGGCGCGCAGCCTGACGCGCGAGGCCAGTTCTTCTCCGACCTGGACCTGATCGAAGGGGACTTCGCGGCGGTGTCGCTGGGCCAGTTTGGGGAAGACCCCGACCAGGCGTTCCGGTTTGCGGGTGCGTTGGGGCAGATTTCGAGCAGCTCGACGACCAGTTTGGTCGGCCCTGAGATCGAGCCTCGCGACGGTGGCCAGTTCGGCGCCAAGATCAGTTACTACGCTGAGTGGTTGAATGGCGGCACCGAGCTCAACGCCTACGCCATGAACTACCACAGCCGCCTGCCCCTGGCGCAGGTGCGCGCCACCGACGCGTCGTGCCTGCGGGTGGAAACCAACGGCCGTGCCGATTCGGCCAACCTGGTGGAAGCCATCGCCGATTGCCGCGGCTTCAACGGCGCCCTGCTGGGCCGTCAGGACCAGCACAACCCCGAACGCGAGCCCCTGCCGATCGACACCGTGGGGATCAACCTGATCTACCCCGAAGACATCCAGATGTACGGCCTCAGCTTCAACACCAACGTGGGCCGCTGGTCGCTGGCGGGCGAATACGTCTACCGGCCGAACCTGCCGTTGCTGGTGCAGTTGACCGACGTGATCTATTACGGACTGCAGCCCGCGTTTCCCGCCAATCAGCTCAATGCGTTGCCGGTGGCGGGCGACCTGCTGGGTGCGCTGATGCCGCTGGGCCCCGACCTGGGCGTGATTGACCTGGGCGCATTGGCCGAGCTGGGCGCGTCCACGTTTCCCGCGTCCACCGATGCCATTCCCAGCTTCTTGCAACGCTACCGGGGCGACGAGCGCGTGCAGCCGGGGCAGGTCATCAACGGCTGGGAAGAGATGAAGGTGCACCAGATGGGCTTTACCGGCATCCGGGGTCTTTCCTCCAACCCGATTGGCGCCGACCAGCTGCTGATCATTGCCGAAGTCGGCGCCACCTACGTGCAGGGCATGCCCAGTCGTGACGTGCTGCAGTTTGAAACCGGATACCTGAACCGCACCCACGCCAGCCCCGGTGCCGACTGCTCAGGCTCGCCCGACACCCCCGTCGCCGAATGCGCGCGCCGGCTCAACCCCACGCAGCAGACCGACGGCTTTGCGACGCCGTTCTCGTGGGGGCTGCGGACCATCATTCGCGGCGAGTACAACAGTCGCCTGTTTGGTTTCAACTATTTTCCGCAGCTCATCGCCGGCTGGGATGTGGGCGGCACGGCGCCGTTTCCGTCGCAGAACTTCGTCGAAGGGCGCAAGGAAGCCATCCTGTCGACCAATGTGCTGATTGGGCAGGACCTCAACCTGCGCTTCCAGTACCAGTGGTTCTGGGGCGGCGGGCAGTTCAACACCCGTCGCGATCGCGACAATGCGGCAATCAACGTCACCTACAGTTTCTAGCCTGAATGTCCCGATCTGCGATGCCGCATCTGCGGCGGTGATGTGCCGGCGCCCGCGGCCTCAGAACCCCAGCGGCAGACCCGCGCCCCAGTACAGCAGCAGAAAAAGGGTCCAGACCGACAGGAACGTCGCCGCGTACGGCAGCATCAGGGCAGTCAGGGTGCCGATGCCGGTGCCGCGCACGTAGCGCTGGCAGAACACCACGATCAGCGGAAAGTACGGCATCAGCGGGGTGATGATGTTGGTCGACGAATCGCCGATGCGATACGCCGCCTGGGTCAGGTCGGGCGAGATGCCCAGTTGCATCAGCATGGGCACCAGCACCGGGCCCATGAGCGCCCACTTGGCCGACGCCGAGCCGACGAACAGGTTCAGCAGTCCGGTGAGCAGCACCATGCCGACCACGGTGATGGCCGCCGGCAGCGCAAGGGCCTGCAGGGCCTGTGCGCCCTTGAGCGCCAGCAGAACGCCCAGGTTCGAGTTGCCGAACGCGGCAACGAACTGGGCAATGAAAAACATGATGACCAGGTAGTAGCCCATGCTCTGCATGGCCCAGGTCATGCCCGCGATCACGTCGCGATGGGTTTTGACGGTGCCGGCGATGACGCCATAGGTGACCCCCGGCAACAGAAACAGGATGAAGATCAGCGCCACCAGCGAACGCATCAAGGGCGCGCCGGCTTCGGTGAGGCCGCCATCAGGGCCGCGCCAGGGCGAGCCGCCGGGCAGGGTGGTCAGCACCAGGGCCGCAAGGCCCGCGAGCATCACCAGGCCGGCCACGCGCAGCGCGCGCTGCTCGGCATCGGCCAGCGGCGTGAGCTTTGGCAGATCCTGAATGTCACCGTCAACCGCCGTGCCGCGCAGGCGTGGCTCGACGACGCGATCGGTGATCCACCACCCGAGTCCAACGATCAGCAGTGATGACGCGGCGGTGAAAAAATAATTGTTGAGGGGGTTGATGGCCAGGTCCGGGTCGATCAATTGACCGGCCGCCTGGGTCAGTCCGGCCAGCAAAGGGTCCAGGGACGAGGGCAGAAAATTGGCCGAGTAGCCGCCAGACACTCCGGCGAACGCCGCGCCTATGCCCGCCAGGGGGTGGCGGCCGGCGGCATAGAACAGCACGCCGCCGAGGGGAATGACCAGCACATAACCGGCGTCGGCGGCGCTGTGACTGGCAATGGCCACCAGAATCAGCATCGGCGTCAGCAGGCGTGGCGAGGTGATGGCCAGCATGCCGCGCAGCCCGGCGTGGATGAAGCCGGTGCGCTCCGCCACGCCGATGCCGAGCATGGCGACCAGCACCACGCCGACCGGATGGAAGTGCGCGAATGTGGGCACCACGTTGGACAGGAACGTGGTCAGGGCCTCGCCGGTCAGCTGGTTGCGCACCACCAGCGGCGCGCCGTCTCGCGGGTCAATCAGGTTCCAGTCGATCCCCGCCAGGGCCCAGGATGCCACCCAGACGATCAGCAGCAACCAGACAAACAGGATGGCGGGATCGGGCAGTCGATTGCCCAGACGTTCAATGGTGGCGAGCATGGGGCCTTATCGCCCGCGGGGGGTGTTCCTGTCCAGCGGCCTGCACGGGGCCTCACTTTGGTGGAGCATAGAGTCCCCACTTTCGAGATGAATCGATGTTCGCCAGTGTTCGTGTGGCTGCGCTTGTTCTGTTGATCCTGTCCAGTATCGCCGCCTGCCGATCGGGCGACACCGCGCCCGACGCCACGCGCCCCAAGGTGACCGTCGGCGACGCCTGGGTGCGGGCGACGCCGCCGGGTGCAGCGGTGGCGGGCGGATACCTGACCCTGACCAATACCTCGGATCAGCCCCTGCGGCTGGTGGCCGTTGAAACCCCGGCCGCGGCCCGTGTGGAGATTCACGAGCAGCGCACCGTTGACGGTGTGATGCAGATGCGCCCGCTGACCGACGGCGTGCTGCTCGACCCCGGCCAGCCGGTGAACTTGGCGCCGGGCGGCATCCACCTGATGCTCATGGCCCCGCCGGTGGCCCTGGCGGCCGGGGAAGCGGTCACGCTGCGGCTGGTGTTTGAAGGCGCCGATGCCGTGGAGATCGAGGCGCCCGTGCGGGCGGTTGCACCGGCAGCAGGTGAAGCCGCCCATCACTGAGGCGCTCAATCGAGGCGCTCAAAGGGCGTCGATCAGGGCCTGTATTTCCACCGGATCGGAGCAGGCCAGCAACTGCCGCGCGCGACGGCGCAGCTCGTGCACCTGCGATTCCCGGATGATTCGTTTGACCTCCAGCACGCTGGACGGGTGCATCGAAAATTCGGTCAGCCCCAGGCCCAGCAGCAGGCGGGTGAAGCGCGCATCGCCGGCCATTTCACCGCACATGGCCACCGGAATGCCGGCCTGCTCGCCGGCCTCGATGGTCATCGCAATCAACCGCAGCACCGCCGGATGCAGCGGGTCGTAGAGATAGTTGACCTCGTCATCGACCCGGTCGATGGCGAGCGTGTACTGGATAAGGTCATTGGTGCCGATCGAGAAGAACTGCGCCGAGCGCGCCAGCATGGGCGCCGCGATGGCCGCCGCCGGGACCTCGATCATGGCGCCGATCGCCACCGGCTCGCCCAGGGGCACGCCTTCCAGCAGCAACTCCTCACGCGCGGCCTCGATCAGGGCGGTGGCCTGACGGTACTCGTGCAGGCTGGAAATCATCGGCAGCATGATCTTGACCCGGCCGTGCCGGGCCGCGCGCAGCAGGGCGCGCACCTGGGTGCGAAACAGGTCCGGCTCCTTGAGGCACAGGCGAATGGCGCGCAGACCCAGCGCCGGGTTGTTGGGCGTCGGCCCGTGGCTGCGGCCGGAGTCGACCTGCTTGTCGGCGCCCAGGTCGAGCGTGCGGATGGTGATGGGGCCGCTGACGGCCGAGATGATGGCGGAGTAGGCCTCGTACTGCTCGCTTTCGGTGGGCAGCCCGGCCCGGTTCATGAACAGGAACTCGGTGCGGTACAGGCCCACGCCCTCGGCGCCATATTCGGCGGCCATGGCGGCATCGCCGGCCATCTCGATGTTGGCCAGCAGGCGGCACTGCACGCCGTCCAGCGAGGTTGCGGGCTCGTTCTTGAGCTTGTTCAGCTCGACGCGATACGCGGCCTGCTGCGCCTGTTTCTGGCGATAGAAAATCTTGGCCGATTCTTCCGGCGCGGCCAGCACGTGCCCGGCTTCGCCGTCGACGATGATCCACTCGCCGTCGGTGAGCAGGCGCCGCGCGTCACGCAGACCGACGATGGCGGGGATGCCCAGTGACCGGGCCAGGATGGCGGTGTGCGACAGCGGCCCGCCAAACTCGGTGACCACGGCTGCAATCTGTTGCTGCGCCAGCAGGATGATGTCGGCCGGCGTGATGTCGTCGGCCACCACCACCAGCGGGTCGGCCTGCTCGCTGCGCTCCGGCAGTTGCCGCTCGCTCTTGAGCAGGATGCCGAGGACGCGGCCGCAAACGTGCTGTACGTCGTCACGTCGGGTGCGCAGATAGGGGTCGTCCATCTGCTCGAACACATCCATCAGTGCGTCACGCGCGCGCCGCAGGGCGGCTTCGGCGTTGATCCTCTGGTCGCGAATCGTCTGCAGGGTCGTTTCGCTGATGGAACGGTCTTCCACCATCAGCAGGTGGGTGTCGATGAACGCGGTGATGTCACCGGGGGTGCCGCTGGGAATCTGCGCCTTGATGGCCTGCAACTGGTCACGCGCCCGCCCGATGGCCAGCGAGAAGCGCGCCATCTCGGCGTCGATCTCGCCCGGCTGCAGGCTGTACTCGGGCGCATCAAGGTCGGCGCCGTGCAGCTTTTGCACGCGGGCAATGGCGATCCCGCGCGACACGCCGATGCCGGAGAGCCAGAGACTCATGCGCAACCGCGCTTCAAGAGTCTTCGCCAAAGCGGTTGGCGACCAGCTCGGCCATGCGCTCCAGCGCGATGGCGGCGTCATCCCCCTCGGCGATCAGGGTGATCTGGCTGCCTTTGGCGGCGGCCAGCATCATCACGCCCATGATGGATTTGCCGCTGACCTCGCGGGGGCCCTTGCGCACGCGGATGTCGGCCTGGAACAGGCTGGCCATGGTGACCAGCTTGGCCGCGGCACGGGCATGCAGACCCAGGCGATTGACGATGGCGACGGTGCGTTCCAAGGCGGGTGACTCCAGATCAGATCAGTCAGTGAACGGCTTCGTTGCAGTGAAAGACACCGCGCCTGCCACCGTCAACCGCAGTTTGCGTGAGCTCGGCCAGTGACTGCGCCGGATAGTTGAACACGCGGATCAGCATGGGCAGGCTCAGGCCAGCCACCACCGGCAATGCGTGCAGTTCGCCGAGCTTGTTGGCGATGTTGCTGGGGGTGGCGCCGAAGGCGTCGGTCAGCAGCAGCACGCCGGCGCCCCGGTTCAGCCGTTCAATCATTCTGCAGCCCTGGCTGAGCAGAATTTGATCGGATTGCACCCGGCGCACCTCCAGCACGTCGGCCGGCAGGCTGAGCGGCATCATCTCGCGCAGGGTTTCGAGCAGCACGTCACCGACCTTGCCGTGGGTCACCAGCAGGATGCCCACGGTGGCCGGCTCAGGGTGCGTCATGCGCAAGATCCCGCAGTTCGCGATGGCGGACCACGAGCTTGTCGAACATGGGCCGCAAGGCCGCGGCCAGCGCCTCGACGAGGTAAACGCTGCGGTGCTGGCCGCCGGTGCACCCGACCGCCACGGTGAGGTAGGCGCGATCCTGCGCGCGGAAGGCGGGCAGCCAGCGTTGCAGCAGCGTCAGCAGGTCGCCGCGCATTTCCAGCACGGCGGGTTGGGCTTCCAGCCAATGGCGCACGGCGGCATCGCGGCCGTTCTGGCTGCGCAGCGTGCGGTTCCAGTGCGGATTGGGCAGGCAGCGCACGTCAAACACGAAGTCGGCGTTGTTGGGCGCGCCGTGTTTGAAGCCGAATGACATCAGCGTCAGGGCCAGCGTGTCGCGCCCTCCGCCAGGAATTTCGGCCTGAATGCGTTCGCGCAGTTCGTGCAGATTCAGCGGGCTGGTGTCGAGCACCGAATCTGCGGCGTTGGCAATGGGCGCAAGCAACTGCTGTTCGAGGCGTATGGCCTCGATCAGGGGGCGTTCGTCGTGGCTCAGGGGGTGCCGGCGGCGGGTTTCGCTGTAGCGCGACAGCAGCGTGTCTTCGCTGGCGGTGAGAAACACCACGCGGGTGGTCACGCCGCGCGCCTGAATCTGCTCAAGGTAATGACTGAAGGCGGCGATCAGGTCCGGGCTTTCGCGGGCGTCGATGCCCAGCGCCAACTCTTCATAGCGCGGGCCGGGGCGGGCCAGCGCGTCCACCACCAGCGACTCCAGCAGGTTCAAGGGCAGGTTGTCGATGCAGGTGTAGCCGAGGTCTTCGTACTGCTTGAGCGCGACCGTCTTGCCGGCACCCGAAAGGCCGCTGACGATCACCAGCTTCATCGGCCGGCTCCGCTGTGATGCGGCAAAAGCGTGGGGACGATGAAGCTCATGGGGTCTCGGGCGGCAGGTCGCTCTGGGTTTGGCGGATGGCGCGCAACTGGCGCGCGGCGAAGTCGCGATCGGCGCGATAGCCACCGTTGCGAATCTGCTGGTCACGACAGGCGGTCTCGACCAGCACCGCCAGATTATGCCCAACGCGGATGGGGATAGAGAGCCTCGGCAAATCGACGCCGCACAGGCGCACGGTTTCGCGGCGGCCCATGATGCGCTCCATGCCGTCGCTCCACCACGGGCGCTCGGGGTCGGGCGGCGGGTCCAGTGCGATCATCAGTCCCAGCGCCGCGGACTGAATGACCGACCTGGGGCCGAAGATCTTGCGAATGTTGAGAATGCCGAGGCTGCGCGCTTCGAGGAATCCCGAAATCACCTCGGGACAATGGCCAATGACGTGCGGCCCCTGGCGGACAAACTCGGTGGCATCGTCCGCCACCAGCGGGTGGCCGCGTGCCAGCAACTCCAGGGCCAGTTCCGACTTGCCGACGCCGGAGTCACCCATCAGCAGAACGCCCAGGCCCCAGACCCGCATGAACACGCCGTGACGGGTGACGGGCGGGGCAGGGGTGGACATCCGGGCCGAGACAGCTAGTGCGCGGGGGTGTACTGCGCCACCAGGGCGTGGAGCTGGGCGCTGTCGTCGGCGCTGCGCAGCCGTGCGCAGAACGCCTCGTCCGAAAACATTTCGGCGATGGCGGCGAGGTGCTTGAGGTGCTCTTCGGTTGCGGTCTGCGGCACGATCAGACCGAACATGAGGTCCACGCGGGTGCTGTCGTGGGCGTCGTAATCGAGGGGGTGCTTGAGGCGCATGATCGCGCCGATGCTTTGGTTCACCCCGGCCAGGCGGCCATGGGGAATGGCCACGCCGCGCCCGAGTCCGGTGCTGCCGAGTTTTTCGCGGGCGGTCAGGCTGCTGAGCACGTCATGGGCAGAGAGCGAGGGCTGGCCCAGTGCCAGCAGGTTTGAGAGTTCCTCAAGGGCCTTTTTCTTGCTGGTGAATGTCACGCCTGAGGCGACGCGATCCGCGCCCAGAATGTCGCTGATGGTCATGCAATCCGCCGATGATCATTTGAGTAAGTGAATGGCCCGGGCGAGGCTGATCTATCGGCCTCGCCCGGGCCGCGAAGCTTACTGGATGGTCATGCGCTTATGCGCTTCTTCCTGGTGATGATCGCGCACCTTCTCCTTGTGGCGGCGGGTTTGACGGTCGAGCTTGTCCATCAGGCGATCGATGGCGGCGTACATGTCGCCTTCAGTGGCTTCGGCGTGCAGGTCAGCACCCGAGGCGTGAACTGTGGCTTCGGCTTTCTGGCGGTCCTTCTCGACCGTGAGCACGATTTCGGCGCTGATCAAATGGTCGAAATGGCGCTCCACCCGCTTCAGTTTCTCGTGCACGTACTCGCGCAGCGCGGGGGTGAGATCGACATGGTGGCCTGAAAGATTAAGGTTCATCGAGACGCTCCTGCCTTGAGCCGGGTAACCCGGCGGATTGAACGCGTGTCAGCTCATGCGGATAAGACGGGTCCTCACGAAAACACGCTCCTGCGTTCGTGCGACGGTGCAATGCCAAGACCTTCGCGGTACTTGGCCACCGTGCGACGAGCGACCTTGATGCCCTCGGCCAGAATCTGGTCGGAGAGGGCCGAATCGGAAAGGGGCTGGTCGGCAGGCTCGGCCGCGACCAGACGTTTGATGATGGCCTGAATGGCGGTCGCCGAGGCGGTGCCGCCCTCGGTGGTCGACACGTGGCTGGAAAAAAAGAACTTCAGCTCGAAGAGCCCGCGAGGGGTGGCCATGTACTTGTTGGCGGTGGCTCTCGACACAGTGGACTCGTGAATCCCCAGTTGCGCTGATATGTCACGTAACACCATCGGCCGCATGGCCTCAGGTCCATATTCAAGAAAAGCCCGTTGGCTTTCAACTATGGCTTGGGCAACGCGCAACAGCGTTTCGTTCCGCGCTTCGAGCGCATGAATGAACTGCCGCGCTTCCTGCAGATGGCCCTTCATCAGCTTCTGGTCGGGGCTGGTGTCGGCGCGCTTGATCAACTGCGGATACGTTGCATTGATGCGTACCTTGGGTCGGTGTGCCGGGTTGAGGTTGACCTGCCAGCGGTCTTTTTCGCGGCGCACGAACACGTCGGGTGCCACGTAGTCGGCTTCGTGGTCCATGAACGGCCGGCCGGGGTGCGGCTGCAGGCTGCGAATCAGGGTGCGGGCATGGTCGATCTCGGCAACGTCGACCTTGAGCTGGTTGGCCAGCGTGGCATCGGGTGTCTGTGGCAGGCGCGTCAGAAAGTCTTCGACCAGGCGCAGGGCCGTGGTGGCGCCCGGCGTGCGCGAGGGCAGGTTCCACAGTTGCAGTTGCAGACATTCGCGCAGGTCGCGGGCGGCCACGCCAGAAGGATCGAAGCCCTGAACCGTCTCCAGTGCCGCGCCGATCTGCGCGTCGCTGACGCCGTAGCGGCTGCGGAGGTCCTCGGCCACTGCGTCGAAGTCGCGCAGGTAGCCATCCGCGTCAACCGAATCGATGAGGTGCAGGCCGATTTCGGCCATCACCCCGCTCAGCTCGCAGAGTTGCAGCTGTTCCAGCAGGTGGTCGTAGAGCGTGCGCGCGGCACAGCGGTTGGCATCGAGGAACTGCTGCAGCTCATCGTTGGGCGTGCCGCTGCTGGGCGCCGGGTCGAGATCGCAGCAGTCGCTCCAGTCGGCATCGACCGGCAGACTTTCGCCCAGTACATCGGCGTCGCCAAAGACCTCGGCCTCAGGGCCCTCGCGCACCGCCGTGCTGTCGCCGTCAGGGCTGCTTTCCGCCGCTTCGGCGGGCGTGTCGACGTCGGTGTCGGCCTCGTCGCGCTCCAGCATCACGTTGCCGTCCAGGGCCTGTTGAATCTCCAGTTCGAGGTCGAGGCTCGACAGCTGCAGCAGCCGGATGGCCTGCTGCAGGGCAGGCGTCATCGACAGGGACTGGCCCATTCGCAGACTGAGTCCGGCCTTCATGTGCGCGGTGACGATGTGTTCGTGAACATGGCCGCATCATAGGCAGAACAGGCACGAAAGTTGCAAAGGAAATTTTCAGGAAATCCGCCGAACGGTTTCTTCGCAGCCTGCCAGTGGTGGCGTCACCGGGTTATCGTTGCGACCCCGTTTCGGAATGGATACCTCATGAAAGCCATCGTCTGCACCCAATTGGGTGGCCCTGATCAGTTGACCCTGCAGTCGCTGCCCGACCCCAGGCCCGGCCCGCACGAAGTCTGCATCGCGGTCGCAGCGGCGGGCATCAATTTTCCTGACACGCTGATGATTCAGGGCAAATACCAGGTCCGCCCGCCGCTGCCGTTCGTGCCCGGCGCCGAAGTGGCGGGCGAGGTGATCGAGGTGGGTGCCGAGGTGACGCGGTTTGCCGTCGGCGACCGTGTCGCGGCCCTCGTGCCGGTGGGCGGTTATGCCGCCAAGGCCGTCGCCAGCGAGCACGACTGCCTGGCCCTGCCGGATGGCATGAGCCTGATCGAGGGCGGCGGCTACGGGCTGGTCTACGGCACGGTCAGTCATGCGCTGATGCAGTGCGCCAACCTGCAGCCGGGCGAGACGTTGCTGGTGCTGGGCGCCGCCGGTGGCGTGGGACTGGCCGCCGTGCAGTTGGGCAAGCTGATGGGCGCGCGCGTGATCGCGGCCGCATCCACCGCCGACAAGCTGGCACTGACCCGCGCGCACGGCGCCGATGACACGATCAATTACCGCGAACAATCCTTGAAAGGCGAGGTGAAGGCGCTGACCCAGGGCGAGGGGGCGAACGTGATCTTCGACCCGGTCGGCGGCCCGCTGGCCATCGAGTGCCTGTCGGCCGCGGCCTGGGGCGCACGCTATCTGGTGGTCGGGTTTGCCGAGGGCAACATTCCGGCCCTGCCGGCCAATCGATTGCTGCTCAAGGAGCTGTCGGCCAAGGGCGTGGCCTGGGGTGCGTTCGTGGCGCGTGAGCCGGAGGTCAATGCGGCAAATTTTGCGCAATTGGCGCGCTGGCACGGTGAGGGCAAGTTCAAACCTGTCATCTCGGGGCAGTATCCTCTGGCCGAAGCCCCTCGCGCCCTGCATGACATGCTGGCGCGCAAGGTCACCGGCAAAATTGTGCTGGTCCCAGACGCTGCTTAATCACGCATCAGGTTTTCATGTTCAACAACATTCTGGTGCTCTGCACCGGCAACATCTGCCGCAGCCCGATCGCTGAAGCGCTGCTCAGGAACGCCCTGCCGGGGCGGCATGTGCACTCGGCCGGCATCGGCGCGATGGTGGGCTGGCCGGCCGATCCGCACTCGGTGGCGGTCTGCGCCGAGGCGGGCATCGACCTCGGCGCCCATCGCGCCCGTCAGCTCACCGGCCAGATGATGCAGGCGGCCGATCTGGTGCTGGTCATGGACCAGGGGCATATCGACGTACTCACGCCGCGCTATCCCCAGCATCGCGGCAAGATCCACAAGATGCTGCGCTGGCACGACAATCTCGATGTGGACGATCCTTACCAGATGCCGCGTTCCATGTTCGAGCGGGTCTATGCCGAAATCAGCCAGGGCACGCACGACTGGGTCAAGCGGCTTTAAGGCGATGCCGGCGCGACCGGTATACTGCGCGCCAACGTTTCCCTGTTCCGAGCATGTCCAAAAAGCTTTACCTCATCACCTACGGG
>OJDA01000030.1_pt1 | contig 71835 bp, 67 predicted proteins | sample 1592551 | NCBI WGS metagenome assembly OJDA01 (sample SAMN05416810, study PRJEB24817) | seawater metagenome | isolation source: Sea water | place: Canada:Atlantic | collected 2013-07
ACACACTGCATATCGTCGGCAGCGTCAGATGTGTATAAGAGACAGGAAACAGCAATTGCGCCGCCAGATAGCCACCAAACCACATCAGCCATGCATGGTGCTGCTGCTGCTGCCGGGCGCCCCGCTCGGGGCAGGCGACATTGCCTGCCGGCGCCGCCTCGAAGCAGGCAGGGTGCTGCATGTCCCACAGGGCATCGCTGCTTCGGCTGGACTGCTGGGCAAGCCACACGAAAGCGCCCGCCAGGATGAGCGAGCCCACCCAGGCCACGGCACGTACCGATTCTATGCTTGGAATTTTCAAGCCGACTCCCGAAGGTTGCCGTCATCTGAACACGCCTGTGGCCTGATCGCAGCGCCAACCGCACGAACCGCCTTCGGCGCCCGACCAGCGGCCAAGCCGGGCCAGAACCCGAACGGTCCGGCCCCTATCGGTTAGAGTCTGCGTTCACACCTTGCGGGGTCACGCCGGGTCTGGCGAAACAACCGGCTACACGCAGTGAGCCCCCTCGCGCCAACCGGCCCTAGCCGCGCCGGCTTTCGAGCTGCTCCCAACGGGCATAGGCTGCGGCCAGCTCGACTTCGACCGCTTTCAGGCGCCGCTGGGCGGCTTCGATCTTCTCGGCGGCCTGACTGAAGAATTCCGGCCGGCTCATCGCCTCGCCGAACTGTTGTTGCTCGGCCTCCAGTTTCTCGATCTTGCGCGGCAGGCGGTCCAGCTCACGCTTCTCGTCGCTGCCGAGCGTTGCGATGGCGGTGGCCCTGGGCGCCGCGGCCGGCATTGGCGCAGCGGCCGTGGCAGCGGCAGACGGCGCTTGACCGGCGGCAGCGATGGCAGGCCGGGCCAGCCGCGCCTTGTCGCCCCGTTCCCGCTGCCAGTCGGCATAGCCGCCGACCACGTCGACCACGCGCCCTTCGGCCTCGAACACCAGACTGCGGGTCACGACACGGTCGAGAAACTCACGGTCGTGGCTGACCACGATGACCGTGCCCTCGAAGTCGGTCACCCGCTCTTCCAGCAGCTCCAGCGTTTCGACGTCGAGATCGTTGGTGGGCTCGTCCAGCACCAGCAGGTTGGCGGGGCGCGCGAACAGCCGCGCCAGCAGCAGCCGGTTGCGCTCTCCGCCCGACAGTGCGCGCACCGGCGAGCGGGCGCGGTCTGGCGTGAACAGAAAGTCCTGCAGATAACTGATGACATGGCGCTGTTTGCCGTCCATCTCGACGAAGTCCTTGCCATCGGCGATGTTGTCGATCACGGCCGAATCGGGGTCGAGCTGCGCGCGCAACTGGTCGAAGTAGGCGATCTCCAGCTTGGTGCCCAGCTTGACGTGGCCGGCGGTGGGTTCGAGCGTGCCCAGCAACATGTGCAACAGCGTGGTTTTGCCGGCACCGTTGGCACCGATGATGCCAAGCTTGTCACCGCGCATCAGCACCGTGCTGAGGTTGCGGATCAGTGGCGCGCCGCCCCATCCGAAGCTGACATCGGTCAGTTCAGCCACCAGCTTGCCGCTGCGATCGGCCTCCTGGATGGTCATTTTTGCCACGCCGGTGGCGTTGCGGCGCGCGGCAAACTGGTCGCGCATTTCCATCAACCGCTTGACGCGCCCCATGTCGCGTGTGCGCCGCGCCTGCACGCCCTTGCGTATCCACACCTCTTCTTCGGCCATGCGCTTGTCAAAGCGCGCTCGGTCCTGTTCTTCAGCGTGCAGGCGCTCGGCCTTGCGCCGCAGAAAGTTCTCGTAATCACCGGGCCAGCTGGTGAGCTGGCCGCGATCAAGCTCGAGGATGCGCGTGGCCAGCGCCCGCAGAAACGCACGGTCGTGGGTGATGAACAGAATCGCGCCGCCGAAGCTTTTGAGAAAACCTTCCAGCCACTGGATGCTGGGAATGTCGAGATGGTTGGTGGGCTCGTCGAGCATCAGCAAGTCGGGCTCGCCCACCAGCGCACGGCCCAGCAACACGCGGCGCTTCATGCCGCCCGAGAGCGAGCCGAAGCTGGCGTCGGCCGGCAGCTCCAGCTTTTCGACCACGCCATTGACGCGTTCTTCAAGCAGCCAGCCGTTGTCGGCATCGAGCCGCGACTGCAACACGCCCATGCGCTTGAGGTCGGGGTTGGGGTCCATCGTCAAATGGTGATATTCGGCCAGCACTGCGCCGAGGTCGCCCAAACCCTGCGCCACCATGTCGAACACCGAGATGGCCTCGGCGCGCGGCACGTCCTGTTCAAGACGGGTGATCTTGAGGCCCGAGGTGCGCACCACTTCGCCCTCTTCAGGGTTCACCTCACCGGCGGCGACGCGCATCAGGGTCGACTTGCCGGCGCCGTTGCGGCCGATCAGGCAGATGCGCTCGCCCGGCTCGATGGTCAGGTCGGCCGCATCCAGCAACACGGTGCTGCCCAACCGCAGCGACACTTCACGAAACGCCAGCAACATGACCACTCTCACCACCGGAACGGGCGCGCAGTGTAAAGGGGCCGGGGCCGGGGCACGGGGCCGGTTTCGCAAATAGGCGTGTCGTGTACGCACCGGCCGGTTGCCGTAAGGGCGTGCGGCGCCCCTGACCCGGGGCTGTCTCGACGGCCACTGTGATGCGCCGATCGCCCCACTAGACTATGGCGCGAACAATGGACGCCAGAGGCGCCGCACATGACTGCCCACTCCCCTTCCCTGGCCGCCGCACAGCGCGCCTACGTGGCCTTGATGATGACGGTCATCAGCCGCGGCCTCTGCGCAGCCAGCATCAACGACGACGACGTCGGTCGCGAGGTCGCACGCTTTCGCCCGGGCTACACCCTCGTGATGACCGTGTTCCCCGATGGGCCGCGGTTCGGCCTGGAGGTGACGCCCGACGGCCGCTTCACCCGCAGCGCCGTGACCGACGAGGCCGCCGATCTGGTGATCCGCTTCAAGCACTTGGCGCATGCTTTTCTGGTGTTCACGTTTCAGGAAGGCACGGCGCGGGCCTTTGCCAACGACCGCATGGTGGCCGACGGTGATCTTTCAGATGCCATCCGCCTGGTGCGCTGCCTGAACCGCATGGAGGCGCTGATCCTGCCCGGCCCGGTCGCCCGCCGCGCGCTCAAGCAGTACCCGCCACTGCCCCTGGCGCAGAAACTGCGCACCGCCAGCGGCATCTACGGCCGCGTGGCGGCCAGCTTCTTCACCCGCTGATTGTCATTGACGAGGAAACTGCAATGAGCAAGTCGTACTACGAATTCTTCTGCCCGGTCAAAATCATTGCCGGCCACAGCGCGCTGGAACACATTCCCTTTGAGCTCAGCACGCTTGGCGCCAAGCGGCCGATGCTGCTCACCGACGCCGGCGTGCGCAAGGCCGGGCTGCTCGCCCCGGTGGAAGCCGCCCTGCAGGTCGGCGGCATCGGCGCCGCTGCAATCTTCGACGACGTGCCGCCCGACTCCAGCCTTGCCACCGTGCGCGCCGCCGCCACGACCTATCGCGACAACGACTGCGACGCGATTCTTGCCATTGGCGGCGGCTCGGTGATCGACACCAGCAAGGCCGTGAACATTCTGGTCAGCCTGGGGGGCGACGACCTGATGGCCTACGCCGGTGCGCACAACCTGCCGCGCCCGCTCAAGCCGCTGTTCGTCATTCCCACCACGTCGGGCACCGGTTCTGAAGTGACCTTGGCGGCGGTCATCAGCGATCCCGAACGTTCGGTGAAACTGCCGTTCGCGTCGTACTACCTGATGCCCAATGCGACGGTGCTCGATCCGCGCATGACGCTCACCCTGCCCGCGCACATCACCGCCATGACCGGCATGGACGCGATGACCCACGCGGTGGAAGCCTTCACCTGCCTGGCTGCCAACCCGATCAGCGATGCCTACGCCACGGCCGCGATCCAGAAGATTGCCAACAGCCTGCTCATCGCCATTGACGAACCCAGAAACGCCGACGCACGGCTGGAACTGGCGCAGGCCTCCACCATGGCCGGCATCGCCTTTTCCAACGCCATGGTCGGTCTGGTGCATGCACTGGGTCACGCCACCGGCGGCGTCTGCCACCTGCCCCACGGCCTGTGCATGAGCCTGTACCTGCCCTACGCGCTGGAGTACAACAAATCGGTCAATGGCGCGCGCATCGGCGAATTGTTGTTGCCGCTGGCAGGCGCCCAGGTCTATGCCAGCACCCCGCCCGCACAGCGCGCCGACGTGGCCATAGACTTCATCCGCCGCCTGCGCGACCACCTGCACGCCAAGACCCAATTGCCGCGCACCCTGCAGGAAACCAGCAAAGTCCGCCGTGATCAGCTGGATGAAATTGCCGACCGCGCACTCAACGACGGCTCGATCATCTACAACCCGAAAGAAGCCGACCTGGGGCAACTGATGGCCATTCTGGACAAGGCCTGGGGCTGATTCGAACCTTCAGCGGGGCGGGACACGCCCGCCGCGCTGGGGCGCGCGATCGGGCATCCAACGGCGGACGCGGCCCGCGCATTCAGAAAGTCCCGGCCGCAAGCCTCACAAGACGCGCAGCGGCGGCTCGGCAAGCAGACCGCAGGAATGTCGGGTGGGACCCGACCTACGGCAGAGGGGACCGTCCCGATGGCCGGCCGTCAGACAGAGCAAGCCCGAAAATGGCGGCCATACCCAAACAAAAAGCCCACCATGGGGTGGGCTTGAAGAAGCGCTCAATGCTCAGCGGTGATCAATCTTCACCCATACCAAACCCCAGCAAATGCAACAGGCTGGTGAAGAGGTTGTAGATGGCCACGTACAGCCCGATCGTCGCCATGATGTAGTTGGTCTCCCCGCCGTTGATGATCTCACCGGTCTGGTACAGGATCATGCCGCACATCAGCACCACGAAGGCCGCCGAAATGGCCAGCGCCAAGGGCTGGAAATAGAAGCCGAACAGCGAGGCCACCACCAGGCCAATGGCCGCGACGAAGGCGATCATCACGCCGGCGAACAGGGCCTGTCGCATGAAGCTGAAGTCCTTCTGGGTGCGCAGCGCGTAGGCCGAAAGGCCCACGAAGGTCACCCCGGTGCCGCCCATTGCCAACATCACAATCTGGCCGCCGTTGGCAAACCCGTGCAAATAGGCGTTCAACACCGGCCCCAGGCCGAACCCCAGCAGGCCGGTCACGGCGAACACCGAGATCAGACCATTGGCCGAATTGGCCGTGCGCGGCACCACGAACCACAGCAGGCCGAGCGCGACCAGCGAGCAGATCATGCCGGCGCCGCGGGGCACGCCCAGTGCCATGGAGATGCCGGCCATCACCGCGCTGAAGACCAGGGTCATGGAGAGCAGCAAATAGGTGTTGCGCAACACCTTGTTGGTGGCCAGCGGTGACGCTGCTGGCACTGCGACGCTAGGAGAATACGGCTGGTTCATGAGTCTGCCCCGTGTTGAATGGATGCCCCAAAGATACGCGAACGGGCCGTCAAGTTCCCTGAACCGAAGGAACATCGCCCGACAAAAGGTGAATCAGCCCGGCAGACCCAGGTTGCGCCAGAGCTTCAAGGTGGGCTCGGCCTGGTTGAGCGTGTAGAAATGCACGCCCGGTGCGCCGTTCTTGAGCAAGGTGTCGCACAGGCGGGTGACCACTTCCAGGCCGAAGTCCTGGACGGCGCGCTTGTCGTCGCCGAACGCTTCCAGTCGCAGCCGCACCCAACGCGGCACTTCGGCACCGCAGGCTGCCGAGAACCGCAGCAGCTGCTGGGTGTTGACGATGGGCATGATGCCCGGAACGATCGGCACCTTGAGGCCGGCCTTGTCACAGCGCTCGGCAAAATCAAAATAGGCGTCGGCGTTATAGAAGTACTGCGTGACCGCCCCATCGGCACCGGCCTGAACCTTGCGCACGAATGCGTCGAAGTCTGCCTCGGGGCTTTTTGCCTGCGGGTGAATCTCGGGGTAGGCCGCGACCTCGAGCGCAAAGGCATCGCCGTGCGCGTCGCGAATGAACTCGACCAGCTCGTTGGCGAACCGGAATTCTCCGCGCGCCGCACTGCTCATGGCCGTGGCCGGCAGGTCGCCGCGCAACGCGACGATGCGCTTCACGCCGGCGTCGCGGTACTGCTGCAACAGAGCGGCGATGTTGGCGCGGGTCGAGCCCACACAGGTGAGGTGCGGTGCGGCCTCGATGCCGGTCTGCTCCACAACCTTGATCAGGGTGTCGTACGTCCCGTTCTGATCGGAGCCTCCGGCGCCGTAGGTCACACTGAAAAAACTGGGTTTGACGCGCGCCAGCTCATTGATCAGCGCCGGCAGTTTCGCCCAGCCCGGCGGGGTACGCGGCGGGAACAGCTCGAAAGAAAAATGCGGGTCGCGTGAAGCCGTCACAGTCGTTTCTCGTAAAAGTGGCGGTCGTGGCCGTCACTGAAATTTCGGATGCTGCCGAAGCGGGTAAAGCCGAGTTTTTCGTAGAACTGCGGCGCCTGAAACTCGAAAGTGTCGAGAAACAGGCCCCGGTAGCCGCGATCCCGCGCCGCCTGCTCAGCGTCGGCCATCAACGCCGAACCCAGGCCGCTGCGCCGGTAGCCATCGGTCACCACCAGGATGTCGATGTGCAGCCAGTAGCTGCGCCACTCGCCCAGAAGGCCGCCGATCAGGCGACCTTCCGGGTCTCGTGCCGCCAACTGGAACCGTTCGTACGGTGCCCGCCCGATGAACTGCTGGTTGTAGTCCTTCAGCAATTCGATGAGGGCGGCGGCGGTGTCGCCTTCGCCCTCACCCAATGCGCCGATGGACCAGCGGGTCGGCATGTCCGGCCTCAGTAGCGGTAATGATCCGGCTTGTACGGCCCTTCGATCGGCACGCCGAGATAATCCGCCTGGGCCTGGGTGAGCTTGGTCAGCTTCACGCCAATCTGCTCCAGGTGCAGCGCCGCGACTTCTTCATCGAGCTTCTTGGGCAGACGGAACACCGCCTTCTCGTAGACATCCTTGTTCTTCCACAGGTCGATCGCCGCCAGCGTCTGGTTGGAGAAGCTGTTGGACATGACGAACGCCGGGTGGCCGTGGGCGCAGCCGAGGTTGATCAGCCGGCCTTCGGCAAGCACGTAGATGCTCTTTTCGGTGTCGGGGAAGGTGTAGCGATCGGTCTGCGGCTTGATGATGTCGCGCACCGCACCCGAGGCATTCAGGCGGTCCATCTGGATTTCGTTGTCGAAGTGGCCAATGTTGCAGACCAGCGCATTGTTCTTCATCGCCTTCATGTGTTCGAGGGTGATGATGTCCTTGTTGCCGGTGGTGGTGACGTAGATGTCGGCAAACGGCAGCACGTCTTCGATGGTCTTGACCTCGAACCCTTCCATCGCCGCCTGCAGCGCGTTGATGGGGTCGACTTCGGCAATGATCACGCGCGCACCGAGGCCACGCAGCGAGTGGGCCGAACCCTTGCCCACGTCGCCATAACCGGCGACGAAGGCCACCTTGCCGGCAATCATCAGATCGGTGGCGCGCTTGATGCCGTCGGCCAGCGATTCACGGCAGCCATAGAGATTGTCGAATTTGCTCTTGGTGACCGAGTCGTTGACGTTGATCGCCGGCACCAGCAGCTTGCCCTGCTCGAACATCTGGTAAAGGCGATGCACACCGGTGGTGGTTTCTTCGGCCACGCCTTTCCAGTCCTTGACCACGCGGGTCCAGAAGCCGGGGCGTTCCTTGGCCACTTTTTTCAGCAGGTCTTTGATGACCTTCACTTCATGGTTGTCGGCCGGCGTGTTGACCCAGTCGTCGCCCTGCTCCAGCTCGTAGCCTTTGTGGATGAGCAGGGTCACGTCACCGCCATCGTCGATGACGATCTCGGGACCGGCGAGCGTGCCGTCGGCCAGCACGTGGGTCACGGCATCAAGGGTGCAGTCCCAGTACTCCTCAAGTGTTTCGCCTTTCCAGGCAAACACCGGCGTGCCGGCGGCGGCCACCGCGGCAGCGGCGTCATCCTGGGTCGAAAAGATGTTGCATGAGGCCCAGCGCACATTGCCGCCCAGGGCGTTCAGCGTTTCGAGCAACACTGCGGTTTCCTTGGTCATGTGCAGCGACCCGGTGATGCGCACGTCCTTGAGCGGCTGCAGCGGCGCATATTTCTTGCGGATCGAGATCAGGCCGGGCATTTCCTCCTCGGCCATGCGGACGCGCTTGCGACCGAACTCGGCCAGGGAGATGTCGCGGACCTTGTAGTCCTGCGGGACAGCGGCGGGCTTGATGACAGCATTCATGTGTAGAACCTCGGTCGAAGGGGCGGACGCGAAAGAAGCGCGAATCGATTCGGCTAATGGACCATCAGTATATCTGCTTATACGGATACAAGGATATGTCGCTGGTCGGGCCGAGCGGTGTCGCATCCGGCGCCACCGGCTCCGGGCACGCTGGCCGCGCGGGAGTCGGCCGATAAGCCCGAAATTGATCTGCTGTCGAGAACGATCATTCCCAATGTAGGTCGTGGACAGTAGGTGGGAGTCGGCCGATAAGCCGGGTTCTGTCGAGAACGATCATTCCTCTAGGACCTGCGTCGCCGCAGGCCTCAAGCAACCTACCCGGAAGGCTGCGCGGGCCGCGCAGTGCAGAGATGAATCTGCGCCCTTCCCTATTTGGTCTTGCTCCGAGTGGGGTTTGCCGTGCCGGTCTGTTGCCAGACTCGCGGTGCGCTCTTACCGCACCGTTTCACCCTTGCCTGATCTCCTTGCGGAGCCATCGGCGGTTTGCTTTCTGTTGCACTTTCCGTCGCCTCGCGGCGCCCAGGCGTTACCTGGCACTCTGCCCTGCGGAGCCCGGACTTTCCTCCCCTGCGTTGCCGCAGCAGCGATCGTCTGGCCGACTCCCGCTGTTAGTATCGCAGCTTACCTCCTCACGCCGAGACACCGCATGCACCTTATTTCGTCCGAAACCACGTTTGCCGCGTCACCTGAAGTGGTGTTCGACCATTTCGCCGATCATCAGAAATTCGCGAAGATCTTCGGCGGCACCTGCACCCGCGTGCAGGAGGGTCAGGACGAACCCAATGGCCTGGGCTCCGTGCGCCGCATCCTGCCGGGTCCGCTGGCGTTTGAAGAAACCATTGTGGCGTTCGAGCGCCCGCATGAAATCGATTACGCCATCACCAAGGGCGGGCCGCTCAAGAATCATCTGGGGCAGATTCGCTTCGCGCCAGTTGCAGGCGGCACCCGCGTCGATTACGAGATTCGCTTCGAGTCGAAGGTGCCACTGCTGGGCTATCTGGTGGCTGCAGCGCTCAAGTACGGCTACGCCCACGGCATCAAGAAAGTGCAGGCCGAACTGGCCGGTCGGTAAGCCGATGCGGGTGATCAGCCACACGGCCTCGAATACCGAGATTGTTTGCGCGCTGGGCGCCGGCAACCTGCTGGTCGGCGTTGACGCAGATTCCGACTTTCCCGCCGACATCGTGCGACAGATCCCGAAACTGGGGCGCGATCTGCAACTGGACCTGGCCGCCGTCGAGGCCCTGCGGCCCGATCTGGTCTTGACCTCGCTCACCGTGCCGGGGCATGAGCGCATTGTCGAGGCCTTGAACCGGCGCGGCATTCCCACCCTGGTGGCCGACCCGATCAGCCTTGAAGACGTGTTCGATGACGTGCGCCGCATCGCAAAGGCCTTGGGCGTGCCGGTGGCGGGCGAACAACTCGCCGCCGAGATGGACGCGGCGATGCCGCAGCGCGTCGGCGCCAGACGCACCCGGGTGCTGGTGGAGTGGTGGCCGAAACCGGTCATCGTGCCGGGGCGCGACTCCTGGGTCACCGGCCTGCTGGCGCGTCTGGGCGCCCACAACCCCTGGCATGACGCCCCCAGCAAGAGCCAGCCGGTGACGCCTGAGCAGGTGGTCAATGCCGGCCCGGATCTGGTCATCACCAGTTGGTGCGGCGTGCCCGAGCACCAGCTGCGGCCTGCCCACGTGATCAAGCGCGATGGCTGGCAGTCGGTGCCGGCGGTGACCGGCGGCGCGGTGCACGCCATCAGTGAAGCCTATCTGGGGCGGCCCGGTCCGCGTCTGGTGGAGGGCTACCGCCAGCTTGCGCAGCACATCGACACCCTGCCCCACTGACCTCGAACCCACTGGAGTCTCCGCAGACCTCATGAGCGATGCCGTCGACACCCCCAACGCTGGCGACCTGATCAGCTATCAGGCCTTCGGTGAAAATTTCATTCGATACCTGATCACCGTGCCGCGCCTGAAGGGCGAGGTGGAAGAAACCCTGCGCCGCACGGTCGAGGGTTCAAGATCGGCGCTGCCGAAGGACCTGCTGGTGGCGTCGTACCAGTTCAACCCAAATGATGTGCAAGTGCACCGCCGGGAGGGCGAGGAGTCTGACGTTGCCTTTACGCTCACCCTGACCGGCCTGCTCGACATCACCCTGCGGTTGATGGGGCTGCCGGTGCGCACGCCGATGGACATCGAAATCAACGTCCATATTGATGTGGAAACACGCCACCCGCTCACCATCCAGCTCGTTCCCCAGCGGGTCGGCAATCGCGACATCAAGGTCACCGCGCGCCTGCCCCGGGAACTGCGGGCACTGCCCACCCACTTGCTGAACCGCATCAACCCGCTGGTGATGACGGTGCGGGAATCGATCGTCCGCGAGGTCAATGCCCAGCTCAGCCGCGACGACGTGCATGCCGCCACGACCATCGATGTCCTGAAACTGGCCGAGGGCAAGCTGGACTAGGCTCCGCGCACCGCGCGTCGCCCGCCGTCAGTGCGTGACGGCAGGGTTTCCTGCGGCAGAGTCGGTCGCCGTGGCGTTCGCGGCCTGGTGACGTTGGTGCTGCAGATACAGCGCGTCGAAGTTGATCGGCTGCAGCAGCAGCTGCGGAAATCCTGCGCGCTGCACCAGGTCAGCAATGGTTTCACGGGCAAAGGGAAAGATCAGCGACGGGCAATAGGCGCCCAACACCGCGCCGCGCTCGGTGCTGGTGTTGAAGCCCTTCAGCAGAAAGACGCCGGCCTGATGGGCCTCGACCAGAAAGGCGGTTTCGTCACCCAGCTTGGCGGTGACGGTGATGGTGAGAATCACCTGCCACTGATCCTGGGTCATGTCCTGAACACGGGTGTTGACCTGCACGTCGACGTCCGGCTTCCAGGGCTTGGTGAACACCTGCGGGGCGTTCGGCACTTCGACCGACGCGTCCTTGACGAAAAATTTCTGCAACAGCACCTGACGGCCATCCGCGTGCGCATCCGGGTCAGCGGCAGGGTCACGTTGGGCGGGGATTTCGGGGTCAGCCATGGGAGAGTCTTGTCCGGTAGGGTGTGCCATAACGCGCCAGGCCATGGCGGCCTGGCGTCATGAATTGACGCGGTTTCGATGCGGCGCTAGGCGGCGCCGGCCAGCAGGGCGTCGAGCTTGCCCTCGCGCTCCAGAGCGGCGAGCTCATCAAAGCCGCCAACATGGGTCTCACCGATGAAGATCTGCGGCACCGTGCGGCGACCGGTGCGCGACATCATCGCCTCGCGCATCTCGGGGGATTCGTCGATCCGCACTTCTTCGGGTGCGACCCCCTTGCGCGACAGCAGCCGCTTGGCCATCTGGCAGTAAGGGCAGATACGGGTGGTGTACATCAGAACAGATTGCATCGAGTCGTCTCCAACAACCGGACGCGTGGCGCGTTACCGGGTGGTTACAGGCAGGCTGGCACCCAACCAGGCATTGATGCCACCCCGCAGGGGGTAAACCTCTTCCATACCGGCCTTTTGCAATTTCTGGGCCGCAGTGAGGCTGGTATTGCCCAGCGCGCAGTAAACGATCACAGGGCGCGCCTTGTTTTTGGTCAGGCGCGAAGCCTCGGCATCGAACTTGGCCAGAGGCAGGTTCTGGGCGCCCAGAAGGTGACCCTTTTTGAAGTCAGCGCCACTGCGCACATCCACAATCAGCGGATCACGGTCGTTGATCATGCGCACGGCTTCGCCGGGGGTGACCCGCTTTCCGCCGGTCATCGCGCCATGCACTTCATTGGCCACAAACAGCACGACCAAGCCCCCCAACGCAGCAAACAGAACCGGATGATTTCCGACAAACTCGATGAACTGATCCATAACGTCCGTAGGGGTTTCTTGAAAAGGCGGGTGAGACAGGACCGTCTCACCGTCAACGCAAGCGATTATCGCATGAACGCCTTACGTCTCCTGATGCTGTGTTGCGCCCTGTGGTCGTTCCATTCTGCGGCGCAGGAGGCGCAGCGCACGGCCGAAGCCCAGCGCGAACTCGGCGCGGTGCAGAAGCGCATCCGCGCACTCGGTGAGGAGATCACCGCAACCCGCGGCAAGCAGGACGCGGTGCTGGGCGAACTGAACAAGCTCGAACAGCGCATTGCCAGCACCCAGGCCGAACTGCGCCGGCTCGATGAAGCCCACAGAGCCCAGCAGCTCAAGGTTGACGCCACCCGGCGCCAGCGCGAACAGGCGGTCGCCGCGCTCAAGGCGCAGCAGGCCTTGCTGGGGCAGCAGATGCGCGCCGCTTTCGTGATGGGCGACGGCGCCCAGACCCGCATGCTCATGCAGCAGGACGATGCCCAGCGCGTGTCACGGCTGATGAGCTACTTCGAGCGCCTCAACCAGGCCCGCGGCGCGCAGATCGCGGCGATTGATGCGCAGACCCGGGCGCTGCGTGACCTCGAAGCCCGCCATCTCGACGAGCAGCAACATCTGGAGCAGCTCAGCGCCGAGCAGCAGCAGGTGTTGGGCGAGCTTGAGGCAACCCGCCAGAACCGCGGCAAGGTCATTGCCGAGCTTGAGGCCAGAATCCGCGACCGCGGCACCGCACTGAAACAGTTGCAGCGCGACGAGCGCGATCTGCAGGCACTGCTGGAATCGCTCAGCAACCTGCTTGCCGACATTCCGCTGAACCTCGGCACCGACAAACCCTTCGCACAACAGCGTGGCCGCCTGCAGCCGCCCCTCAAAGGTCGCGTTCTGGCCGGTTTCGGCCAGAAAAAAGGCGGAACCCACCTCACCTGGAAGGGCCAATGGATCGCCGCACCGACCGGAACCGCCATCCGCGCCGTGGCGCCCGGCCGCGTGGCCTTCGTCGGCTGGCTCAACCGCTACGGGCTGTTGGTGATTCTCGAACACGAGGGCAGCTACTACACGCTTTACGGTCACCAGGACGCTGCCGACGTCCGCCTCGGCGAGTGGGTCCAGGGCGGGGCGGCGCTGGGCCGTGCCGGCACCAGTGGCGGCCATCAGCAAAGCGGCGTGTATTTCGAGATTCGTCGCGGGCGCAATGCGGTCGATCCGGCCGGCTGGCTGCAGCGCTGAGCGTCGGCCGGTGGACGCTAACTGCTGTGTTAAATTGAAGTTTCGCGCCTGAACACACGTAATGCGTCATGCTGAACGACGCATTTCTCTTTCACTGAACCGGATATCAGCGATGTCTCTGCTCTCCCGCACCTCCATTGCCCTGATCGTGGGAGTCGCCCTCGGTGGCGGCCTGTCGCTGACGCACAGCGTGCTCGCCGATCGCGACACCGCCGAGAGCCTGCCGCTGCAGGACCTGCAAGCCTTCGTTGAAATTCTCAATCGCGTCAAGACCGATTACGTTGAGGAAATTGACGATAAAACCCTGATCGACAACGCCATTCGCGGCATGTTGTCGGGGCTGGATCCGCACTCGTCCTTCCTGAGCGCTGACGAGTTCAAGGACATGAGCGCCGCCACCAGCGGCAAGTTTGGCGGCCTTGGCATCGAGGTCCAGATGCACAACGGCTTCGTCCGCGTGGTGTCGCCCATCGATGACACCCCTGCCGCCCGCGCCGGCATCATGCCGGGCGACCTGATCGTCCGCATCGACGATCAGGCCGTGAAGGGCCTGGAACTGTCCGACGCCGTGAACCTGATGCGCGGTGATCCGGGCACCAAGATCACCCTGGAAATTGCCCGCGAAACCTCGCCCCAGCCCATCACCCTGGAGCTGGAGCGCGCCATCATCAAGGTCACCAGCGTCCGCAGCCAGCGCCTGGCGCCGACCCTGGGCTACGTGCGCATCAGCAACTTCACCACCGAAACCGGCAAATCGCTCTCAGCGGAAATCGCCAAACTGAAGAAGGACGCCCAGGACCAGCAGCTCGACGGGCTGATTCTCGACCTGCGCAACAACCCCGGAGGCGTGCTCGACGCCGCGGTGCAGGTGTCGGACGTGTTCCTCAATGACGGCGTTGTCGTCAGCATGCAGGGTCGCGACGAACGCAGCCGCCGCGAGTTCAAGGCCACCCCGGGTGACGAACTCGACGGCAAGCCGCTGGTGGTGATGATCAACGCCGGTTCGGCCAGTGCCTCCGAAATCGTCGCAGGCGCGCTGCAGGACCGCCGCCGGGCCGTCATCGTCGGCACCAAGAGCTTTGGCAAAGGCTCGGTACAGACCATCATGCCGCTCAACAATGAATCGGCCATCAAGCTGACCACTGCGCTCTATTACTCGCCCCTGGGCCGCAGCATCCAGGCCGACGGCATCGAGCCGGACGTCACCATTCGGCCGCTGCTGGTTTCTGAAGACAAGAACGCGGGCTTTGCGCCCATTACCGAAGCCGAACTGCGCGGCAGCCTGCGCAACGGCAACAAGAAGGACGAACAGAAAAACAAGAAGAAAGACGAGGACGCCACCACAGAAGTGCAGGACGCCACCGACCCGTTTGCCGATGCCGACAAGCTGGCCGAGCGTGACTACGCGCTGTACGAGGCGCTGAATCTGCTGAAAGGGCTGGTCGTTGCCACCCCAAAGAACTGATTGCCCGCCCCCGCCGCTGCTCCAAAGCCCAGTGCCTGCACTGGGCTTTTTTGTGCGTTCCCTGGCCCGGCCAATGCACCGGCCGCTCGGGACTGTGGGGCACACGCCACTGGCCGGATGCCGGCGTCTCGAACCACGTGACCGCATGGCCCCTCCCCGGCGCCGCGCCGCCGCCGGGCGTGTCAAGGCCGTGCACGGGCGCGTGCCACCGCAAAGGGTCGCAAGCTACTTCAAGAACACGCGCTAACCCGGTGTCGGCACGAACGTTTTTTCAGTTACCCACATGAGCTGTGGACAACAATGTGAATAGCGCATGACATTTTTAAGTAAGCGCCCACGCCCACAAGGATTTTTACGCCTTGCCCGTTTTCTGACCAAAGTTATTTATCCATATTTTTCATGGGGTTGACATTTACCCTCGCGACCGCGCCGGTGCAGGCGCATGGCGCGGTCGCGGCCGGACTGCCGTGCGCATAAGTCCTCGGGCACGACCGCAATCGGGGCCGATGGGTATGCTCGACGCCCTGCATCTGCACTGAAACGCCTGATGACCATTGCCCGACCTGTGGTGCTGTGTATTTCCGGGGTCGATCCCACCGGGGCGGCGGGCCTGCAGGCCGAAATCGAAGTGCTTCACCGCCTCGGCGTTCACGCCGTCAGCCTGGTCACCGCGTTGACGGTGCAAGACACCCGCAACGTTGCCCAGGTGCTGCCGGTGGCACTGGCAACGCTGATCGCCCAGTGGGCGACGCTGCAGGCCGATGGCGTACGCCCCCAGGCCGTCAAAGTGGGGCTGGTGCCCGACGCGACGCAGGCCCTGTGGGTGGCCGAAATTGTGCATGGCCTTGGGGTTCCGGTGATTGTCGATCCGATCCTGCGTGCCGGGGGCGGCACCGGCCTGAGTGCCCGCAACACGCTGGCGCCGCTGTTGCGGGCCGCCACCGTGCTGACGCCCAACCTCGATGAGGCCCAAGCGCTGATCGACAGTCCGGTTGATCGCGCCACGCTCGCGGCCGCTGTTCGGCAGCACTGGGGCGTCAACGCGGTGTTGGTGACCGGCGGCGACCTGACCGGCGATGCCGAGGTCTGGCACGGCTTCGCCGATGCCGGGGGCACCTTCGAAGCCCGGCACCCGCGCCTGCCCCAGCGCTTTCGCGGCGCCGGATGCACCCTGTCGGCCGCCCTAGCCGGCCGCATGGCCCTGGGCGAGACGCCGCGCGTCGCGCTGCCTGCCGCGCTGGAGGCCACCCGCGCCGCGCTGGCGCGCGCCTGGCCGCTGGGCGCCGGGCGCTGGATTCCCGGTCGATGAGGCCGCCGCTGGCCGGCCTCTACGGCATCACCTCGGCGCAGCTCTGTGAAGACCCGGCGCGCCTGTTGCGCGCCGTCGCTGCCGCGTTGCGCGGCGGCACCCGCTGGGTGCAGTACCGCGACAAACACGCGACGCCGGCGCAGCGTCTGTGCCGCGCGACCGCGTTGGCGGACCTGTGTCGTGACCATGGCGCCGGCTTCATCGTCAACGACGACGTTGATCTGGCGCTGCAGGTCGCCGCCGACGGCGTGCACATCGGCGCCGACGACGGCGACATTGCCGCGACCCGCGCCCGGCTGGGCCCCGATGGCGTGCTCGGCGTCACCTGCGGCGACGATCTGGCGCGCGCCCGCCACGCCGTCCGCCTGGGCGCCGACTACGTGGCCTTCGGCCGGCTGTTTCCATCGCACACCAAGCCCGACGCGCCGCCCGCCCGCCTGGACACCCTGCGCGAGGCCGCCAGAACGCTGACCGTGCCGGTCTGCGCGATCGGCGGCATCAGCCCGCTGCACGTGGCGCAGGTGACGGCCACCGGCGCGCGCCTGATCGCCGTGGTCGACGGCCTGTTCGGCGCCGACGACATTGAAGCCGCCGCCCGCAACTACGGCCGGGGATAGCCGTCCGTACAATTGGCGCCCCGGGGCATTGGCAACCCACCGCCCCCGATCGCCACGCCGCCAACGACAAGGATTTTTGCCGTGACGCCTCCGCAGCCCCCGATGTCCAGCCTGCTGTTCGAACGTGCGCAGAAGACGATTCCCGGCGGCGTCAATTCGCCGGTGCGCGCCTTTCGCAGTGTCGGCGGCGTGCCGCGCTTCATCGCCAGCGCCGATGGGGCCTGGATCACCGATGTCGATGGCCAGCGCTATGTCGACTATGTGGGCTCCTGGGGGCCGATGATCCTCGGCCACCGGCCGCCGGAGGTCACCGAGGCCCTGCACGCCCAGCTTGAAGTGGGCCTGTCTTACGGCGCGCCCACCGAGGCCGAGGTGACGCTGGCCGAGTTGCTCTGCGAGCGGGTTCCGGGGCTCGATCAGGTGCGCCTGTGCTCCAGCGGCACCGAAGCGACGATGAGCGCCCTGCGACTGGCGCGCGGCGCCACCGGGCGCGATTACATTCTCAAGTTCGAGGGCTGTTACCACGGTCACGGCGACGCGCTGCTGGTCAAGGCCGGCTCGGGGCTGCTGACCTTCGGCGTTCCCACGTCGCCGGGTGTGCCTGCAGAACTGGCCCGGTACACGCTCACCGCGACCTACAACGACCTCGACAGCGTCGACGCACTGCTGGCCGAACATGGCGCGCAACTGGCCGCGATCATCATCGAGCCGGTTGCCGGCAACATGAACTGCATCCTGCCGCAGCCCGGCTTTCTGCAGGGTCTGCGCGAGCGCGCCACCGCCACCGGCGCGGTGCTGATCTTCGACGAGGTCATGACCGGCTTCCGCGTCGGCCCGCAGGGCGCGGCCGGCGTGTACGGCATCACGCCCGATCTGGTGACCCTGGGCAAGATCATCGGCGGCGGCCTGCCGATGGGCGCTTTTGGCGGTCGTCACGAGCTGATGCAACACCTTTCACCGGTTGGCCCGGTGTATCAGGCGGGCACGCTGTCGGGGAATCCCATGGCGGTCACGGCCGGGCTGGCGACCCTGCAACGGCTGGCCGATGGCCCGGTCTACCCCACACTCGCGGCCCGCACCGAGCAGCTGTGCACCGGACTGCAGGCCGCGGCAGACGCCGCCGGGGTGGCCTTCACGACCACTCGGCTGGGCAGCATGTTCGGCCTGTTCTTCGGCGCCGGGCCCATCCGCGGATATGCCGACGCGCGGGCCTGCGACGGCGCCCGCTTCAACCGCTTCTTCCACGCCATGCTGGCGCGCGGCGTGTATCTGGCGCCGTCGGCCTTCGAGGCGGGCTTTGTCAGCCTGCGACACGGCGAGGCCGAGCTCGCGCACACCCTGACCGCCGCCGCCGAGGCGTTTGCATTGGCGCGATGACCGATCTGGCGCAGAGCTTTCTGGCGTGGACCGAGGCCCACCCTGGATGGGCACTGCTGACCCTGTACCTGGCCGCCGCGACCGATGCCGTGTTCATCATCGGCGTGTTCGTGCCCGCCGGACTGGTGCTGTTCTCCATGGGCGCACTGGTGGCACTGGACGTGCTGCCCCTGTGGACAACCCTGCTCGTGGCGGCGGCCGGCGGCGTCAGCGGTGACGCCCTGTCGTTCTGGGTGGGGCGGCGCTACGGGCGCCGATTGCTGGATCACCCCTGGAGTCCGCGCCGACAAAAATTGATCGACCGGGCACAGCTTTTTTTTGACCGTCATGGCGGCAAGGGCATTTTTCTTGCCCGATTTCTCGGGCCCCTGCGCGCCATCCTGCCCACCGTGGCCGGGGCCTCGGGGATGCAATGGAGCCTGTTTCTGGCGGCGGACGCCGTGGCGGCCATGGGCTGGGCGCTGGCATTCGTCATGCCGGGTGTGGTGTTCGGCGCCTCCCTGGGGCTGGCGGCCGAGGTGGCCGGACGGCTGGCGCTGCTGCTGGTCTGCATCGTGCTGCTCAGTTGGGGGGCGGTGGTGCTGACCCGCCTGGCACTGCTCAGTGCCTCGGTGTACGCCGAGCGCTGGGCGGGGGGGCTGCTGGACATATCGCGGCGCTATCGGCGACTGGGCCTGTTTGGCGCGAAGCTCGCCGACCCGCAGCAGCCCGAAACCCCGGTGCTGATGTTGCTGGCGGTGCTGCTCGGCGCGCTGGGCGGGCTGGCGCTGTATCTGGTGGGGTCGCCCAGCCTGCACGAGTACCCCTGGCCGACCGACGCGACGGTTTTTCAGGGGCTGCGCGAGCTGCACACCGCCTACGGGCTGTCGGTGGCCAGCCTGTTCCTGCACCTGGGAGAATGGCCGGTCTACGTGCCGGTGGCCGCTGCGGTGCTGGCCAGCCTGGTGGTGCAGAAAAAAATGCGTGCGGCGGCGCACTGGGTGGCCGCCATTGCCTTCGGCTGGGCGCTGTCGCTGGGCATGACCCTGATCCCGACCCTGCCCGCGCCGTTCGTCTACTTTGGCCTGCCGGCGCCGCCCGGCTACGCGGAACGTGACCTGGTGCTGGCGATCATCATCTACGCCTTTCTGCCGGTGGTGTTGACCACCCGGCTGCCCATGCAACAGCGCGGCTTCGACTACGGCTGGGCGGCCATCATCATCGTGTTGATCATCGCCGCACGGCTGTACGTCGGCGCGCAGTGGTGGAGCCACGTGCTGGTTGACCTGGGCATCGCCCTGATCTGGACTGCGCTGCTGGGGCTCGGGCTGCGGCGGCACCGCCCGGTGCGGATTCACCGCGGCGAAACCCTTCTGGTGGCGGTCATCACGCTGGTGGCGGCCACCAGCCTGCAATGGGCGACCGACATTCAGCAGCGCGCCGAGCAGGAACCGGCGACGCCGCGCATCACGCTCACCCAATGGGAGGTCGATGGCTATCAAGCCTTCCCGACCCTGCGGCAGGACATTGCAGGACGGCCGCGTCAGCCGTTCAATCTGCAGTGGGCAGGCCGCCTGGCCGACATCGAGGCGTACCTGAAAGCCGATGGGTGGTCGGCGCCGCCGTCGGCGGCCAGCAGTGACGTGCTGCGCTGGCTCAGCGCGCCCAAGTCCATCCAACAACTGCCGGTGCTGCCGCAGATTCACGCCGGCGAGCGCGACCTGTTGCGCCTGCGCCGCCCGCTCAAGGACCATCGCGACCGGCAACTGCTGCTGCGCCTGTGGGCCTCGGGGGCCAAGCGTGCCGATGGGCAACCGATCTGGATCGGCTCGCTGGTCCTGCAGGAATCGCGCGCGGTCTACGGCGGACTGATGCACTATCCGCTGGCGATCGCGGCCTACGACCCCAGCCGCGTCTTCCCCGACGCCCATCCCGTTTACCGCCCTGACTACGGCATCCACCTGCTTTCAACGCCCGCTGCGGGCGCATCGTCCCCATGACCGACAACTGGTTTTCCAAAGTCCGCGCCAAGCTCAACCAAGGCGACTCCTTCCTGACCCGTGACCTGGGCACGCTGTTCTCCGGCGACACGCTGGATGATGACGCCCTCGAACTGCTGGAAGAACGCCTGCTGCTGGCCGATGCCGGGGTCGAGGCCACCGGCACGCTGATCGCCACGCTCAGCTCCGAGATTCATCACGGGCGCGTCCGCAACGAGGGCCAGTTGCGCGAGGCCCTGCGCAAGGCCCTGTTGGAGATTCTGCTGCCGGTGTCGACGCCGCTGGACATCCCGCCCTTCATCAAACCCTTCATCGTGTTCGTGGTGGGCGTCAACGGCGCCGGCAAGACCACCACCATCGGCAAGCTCGCGCATCGCTACAAATCGCAGGGCCGCAAGGTGATGCTGGCCGCGGGCGACACGTTTCGCGCGGCCGCCGTCCAGCAACTCACCACCTGGGCGGAGCGCACCGGCACGCCCATTTCGGCACAGGGTGAGGGCGCCGACAGCGCCAGCGTCATCTTCGACGCCGTGCAGGCGGCCCGCAGCCGCCAGCTCGACGTCGTGATTGCCGACACCGCAGGGCGTCTGCACACCCAGGGGCACCTCATGGAGGAGTTGCGCAAGATCAAGCGGGTGCTGCAGAAGCACGACCCCTATGCCCCGCACGAGGTGCTGCTGGTGGTCGATGGCACCACCGGCGGCAATGCCCTGGTGCAGGCCGTGCAGTTTCACGAGGCGGTGGGCCTCACGGGGCTGGTGATCACCAAACTTGACGGCACCGCCAAGGGCGGCATCGTGCTGGCCATCGCCAAGCGACTGGCCTTGCCGATCCGCTACGTGGGAGTCGGTGAGGGCATCGACGACCTGCGCCCCTTCGATGCGCGGCAATACGTCGATGCGCTGATGAACACGCCCGAGACCGTCACATGAACCCGCCGCTGGTCGAGTTTGAGCGCGTCACGCACCGCTATCCCGGCGGTCACGACGTGCTCACCGACGCCAGCCTGCGCCTGAATCTGGGCGAGATGGCGTTTCTCACCGGCGCCTCGGGGGCCGGCAAATCGACCCTGCTGAAACTGATTGCGCGTCTGGAGGTGGCCAATCGCGGACAGGTGCGCGTCAACGGCCAGAACGTGGCCGCCCTGGCGCCGCGCCACGTGCCCGATTACCGCCAGCATCTGGGGCTGATCTTTCAGCAGTTCAACCTGCTCTACGACCGCAGCGTGTTCGACAACGTCGCGCTGCCCTTGCGCATTCAGGGCCATGCCGACCACGACATTGCCCGGCGGGTGCGCGCCGCGCTCGACTCGGTTGGCCTGCTCAACAAGGCGGCGGTGATGCCGATCCGGCTCTCCGGCGGCGAGCAGCAGCGCGTGGGCGTGGCGCGCGCCGTGGTCACCCGGCCACTGCTGATCCTCGCCGATGAACCCACCGGCAACCTCGACCACGACACCGCGCTGGGCGTGATGGACCTGTTCCAGCGCTACAACCGTGCCGGCGTGAGCCTGCTGATCGCCACCCACGCCGAAGAATTGATCGAGCAGATCGAGGGCTATCGGGTGTTTCATCTTGATGGCGGACATCTGAGCCTCCATCCGTCCGGCAAGGCGCTGCGGCATGGCCGCTGACCGGCGCGCGAAAGCGCCGCCGCGGCGGCCCGGCGCAGTCCGCCGCTGGCTGCGCGGCCATCGGCAGGCCATTGCCCAGACCCTGCGCCACGTTCGCGCCGCGCCACTGGGCACCACGCTCACCGCGGCGGTGGTGGGCTTGACGCTGGCCCTGCCGGCGGCCTTGCACGTGCTGGTGCGCAATGCAGGCGAGGTCAGCAGTGCCTGGCAGGGCGCGGTGCAGGTGTCGTTCTACCTTGAAGATGCCGTCAGCGCCGCCGAGGGTGCGGCGCTGGCCGCCACCCTGAAAGCGGACGCGCAGGTGAACGACACCCGGTACATCTCGCGTGACGCGGCGCTGGCCGAGTTCCGTGCCCATTCCGGATTCGGCAATGCGCTGGACCTGCTGGACGAGAACCCGCTTCCGGCGGTGATCGTCTTGACCCCTGAGGACGACCTGAGCCGCGAGGCCATCACCGCCTTGATGCAGCGCCACGCGGCCCGCCCGGAGGTGGCCTTCGCCAAGCTCGACCAGCAATGGCTGGAACGACTGCATGCCCTGCTGCGCCTCGTGAACCGGGCCATCACCCTGGTGGCGCTGGGCATCGGCATCGCCGTGATCATCATCATCGGCAACACCCTGCGGCTGGAAATCGAGCGGCGCCGCGACGAGATCGTGGTCATGAAGCTGATCGGGGCCTCGGCAAGCTTCATCCAGCGCCCGTTCCTCTACACCGGCGTGCTGCTGGGTTTGATGGGCGGGGTGCTGGCCTGGACACTGGTACAGGCCCTGGTGCTGGCCCTGACCGGGCCGGCCGCCTACTTCGCCAGCCTTTATGGCAGCGACTACGCACTGGCCGGCCTGGGGTGGGACGCAAGCCTGGGCGTGCTGGCGGGCGGCCTGATGCTGGGCACCGCCGGCGCCCTGTGGACGGTAAAACGCCATCTGGCCGGGGTCGAGCCCCGCTTTTCAGGGCCGGGAAGTTGACCGGCGGTGGCTTCGAACCTTTGGCCGGAATAGCACTCCAAGCCAGCGATTGCTAAAATCCTGCCCCATGGTTTCGGGAGTGCCGTCCAGATGAATGCTTTAGCCCTTGCCAATGCCCAATTCCCGGTCCCCCAGACCGGCAGCATCGAAGCGTATATCGCATCGGTTTCGCGTATCGCCGTGCTCAGTCCCGAAGACGAGCGCGAAATTGCCGAGCGCCTGCATCGTGAACAGGATCTCGAGGCCGCGAAAACGCTGGTGCTGTCCAACCTTCGCTTCGTGGTCCACATCGCGCGCGGGTACAAAGGCTACGGCCTGCCGCTGGCCGACCTGATCCAGGAAGGCAATGTTGGCCTGATGAAAGCGGTGAAGCGCTTCGACCCGCAGGTCGGCGTGCGCCTGATCAGCTTTGCGGTGCACTGGATCAAGGCCGAGATTCACGAATTCATTCTCAAGAACTGGCGCATCGTCAAGATCGCCACCACCAAGGCACAACGCAAGCTGTTCTTCAACCTGCGCTCGTCCAAGCGCCGCATCGGCTGGATGAACCGGGAAGAGGTCGAGGCCATTGCCCACGACCTGAAGGTGCGGCCCGAAGACGTGTTACAGATGGAAGGCCGGCTCGGCGGGCAGGACGTGTCTTTCAGCGCCACCTCCAGCGACGACGATGACGTCTATGAGCCCGAGGCCTTCATTGCCGACCTGCGCGACGACTACACCGACATCGAAGACGCCGAGTGGCAGGACGAGCAGGAGCAGCGCATGCACCGTGCGCTGGTGCAGCTTGACGATCGTTCGCGCGACATCCTGACGCGTCGCTGGCTGGCCGACGATGGCGACAAAGCCGGGCTGCAGGTCCTTGGCGACGAGTACGGCGTGTCGGCCGAACGGATACGTCAGATCGAATCGGCCGCGATGAAGAAACTGCGCAAGGCCATCGAAGTCGCGGCCTGATACGCCCGGGAACGCACAAAAAAGGCAGCGATCACGCTGCCTTTTTTGTGTCCCACCGCCCGGAAAACCACGGCTAATCCATGAAGGCCGCAATCCGGTCGTACGGCAGGTAATGGTCCACCAGCAGCAGCGCGAAGATGCCCATCAGGTACACGATGGAAAAGCCGAAGGTCTTCATCGGCAGGCCGGGCATGGGGCGATATTTGAGGCGGATGGCGTACTGCAGAAACCGCCCACTGAGCAGCACCGCCCCCACCAGATAGACCACGCCGCTCATGCCGAACACGAACGGCAGCAGGCTGCCGACAAACAACAGCACCGTATACAGCAGCACCTGCGTGCGCGTGTACGCGATGCCATGGGTGACCGGCAGCATCGGCACGTCGGCATCGGCATATTCCTTGTGCCGCTCGATCGCCAGCGCCCAGAAGTGCGGCGGCGTCCAGATGAAGATGATCAGGAACAGAATCAACGCGTGCGGGTCCACGGTGCCAGTGACCGCCGCCCAGCCCAGCACCGGCGGCGCGGCGCCCGCCGCGCCACCAATGACGATGTTCTGCGGCGTGGCACGCTTCAGAAACAGGGTGTAGATGCCGGCATAACCCACCAAAGCGAACTGGGTCAGCACCGCGGTCAAGGGATTGACGGCAAACCACAGCAACATGAAGCCCGCCAGGCCAATCACCGTGGCGAAGGCGATGCTCTCGGTCATGCCCAGCGTGCCGGTGACCAACGGCCGACCGCAGGTTCGCGCCATGCGGGCGTCGATGCCGCGGTCGATGATTTGGTTGATGGCGGCCGCCGATGACGCCTGCAGCCCGATGCCCAGGGTGCCCCACAGCAAGGCTGAAAGCGGCGGCAGCCCCGGAACGGCGAGAAACATGCCCACCACTGCGGTGAACACGATCAGCATCACCACCCGGGGCTTGCAGAGTTCGTAGTACTCGTGAACGCGTGAGTGGGCGGCAGGCATACTCATGGCGGGGCTCAAGCGCTGCGCCAGAGGCGATGATTGGCGGCAACCACCGCCAGCAGCAGCAATGCGGCGCCGAGGTTATGGGCCGTCGCCAGGCCCAGAGGCAATTGCAATTCGACGATGCCGATGCCGATCAGCACTTGCAGCACCAGCGCCGCCGCCAGTGCCGCCGCGTGCAGCGGCAGCCGTGCCTTGCGCCACAACCGCAGGGCGAGAAACCCCAGCAGCAGTGTGGTGACGATGGCACCCAGCCGATGCACGTAGTGAATGGCGGCGCGGGCGTCCTGACTCAGAAGGCCGCCTTCAAAATCCTCACCGATGCCATGCCAGATTTTGAAGCCACTGCGAAAGTCGGTCTCGGGGGGCCAGTACGCGCCGTTGCAGGTGGGGAAGTCGGGGCAGCCGAATGCGGCGTAGTTGGTCGACGTCCACCCGCCGAGAAAGATCTGCAGCGCCAGCACCACCAGCGCAATCAATCCAAAACGCCGCAACCCCGGCGATACATGGGGCGGCGGCTTGATGCCCGGCGAGGCGCTGCGCACGGCGCGGCGCGTGGACAGGGTCTGCAAAAACAACAGCGCCAGAATGGTCATGCCGCCGAGCAGGTGCGCCGTCACCACCGCCGGCTTCAGCAGCCAGGTTACGGTCCACATACCCAGGGTGCCCTGCAGCAGCACGGCCACAAGCAGCACCCACGGCAGCTTGGTGGGCATCGAACTGCCGCGGTGGCGCAGGCTGATCACCGCGCTGGCCACCAGCAACAGACCGAGCGTCGAGGCGGCATAGCGATGAATCATTTCCAGCCACGCCTTGCCCACGTCCACCGGGCGCTCCGGGAAGCGCGCCTCGGCACGGGCAATGTGTTCCTCGGCCCGGGGCACGGTCAGGTGGCCATAGCAGCCCGGCCAATCGGGACATCCCAGGCCGGCATCCGACAGGCGCACGTAGGCACCGAGGACCACCACGACCAGGCACAGAACCGTGGCGACGACCGACAGGCGATAGAACCAGTTCATCTCAGCTCACAAGCATTCGAGGGCGCGCATTTTACGGCAAGCGCGCGGTGGCAATGGACGGGCTCACCCGACCTGCGAAACCCGCATCAGACGCTTGATGTCCTTGAGCACCTTGCGAAGATCGGGTTGCGGGGCGTAGCGCATCATCAAATTGCCCAGAGGATCGACCACGAACACCGTGCCCGGCTCCGCCACGGGGAAGGCGGCGGCAGCTTCATCCGTGTCCGCCGGCGCGTAGATCTGCAGATCGGGGTGCACCTCGCCGAGTTGCGCGGCCAGTGCCTCAAGCCGGCGGGCATCTTCGACCAACAGAATGCGCTGCAGCCGGGTTCTCTTTTCATTGAGCAGCATGCGCGTCTGCCGCAGGTCGTACAGGGCCGTCTCGCAGCCGCCGTCGCAGGCGTCCTCAATTCGCATCACCCAGCTCCAGTGCCCCCGAATCGCCGCCAGGCCCACGGTTTCGCCCTCTACGTTGCGCCACTGCGGCTCTGGCAGCGGCTGCGCCGGACGGATCAGCTCGCCGTAATTGGTGCGTCCTTCGGGTTGCCATTCGGGCACAACGAAATACAACACCACGGCCATCACCAGAGGTGCCGAAAACAGCAGACCCAGCAGCACCAGCTGCAGCCGTCCATTGACTCGCGATTGCGTCATGCCATTACCCTCAAATTCAGCGTCACAAAGAAAAAAGTCAGCACTGCCGCAAACATGAACCATTGCGCGGCGTATCCAAAATGGCGGGTGGCGGGCACCGCCGCCGTCAGCGACCACGCCCGGACCGCAGGATGCCGGTCGTCGGGGTCCAGCAGCAGCACCCCGTCCGCCACCGGCGCGTCCAGCAGGCAGCCCAGGGTCGCCGCTGTCGGGTACAGCACCAGCGCCGATGACCCGGTGAACGGACTGCACTCGGCCTGCGCCAGCGCGATGCCGGCGCGGGGCAAGGGGCGCCACAGGCCCTCAAGCGTCTGCTCGCCGGTGGGCAGTGGCGGCAGCTCGGGCAGTGCATCGCGCCCGCCGTTCCACGGCATCCAGCCCTGGTTGACCACCACCAGCGGCCCCTGATCGGGTTGGAACACCGCCCAGAGGTGCACACCGGGGCGCCGGTCGTGACTCTGGTTGTCCAGCAACAACAGGGGCGCGGGCCGATATTCTCCCCGCATGCGCACCGGCAGGGGCGGCGTGATCTGCGGCGCCAGCGCCTCCGACCAGGGCTGCGTCACCTGCGGCGCCGCTGCATCCTCGTCGAGCGCCACCTTGGTGAGCCCACGATTCAACTGCCAGCCACCCAGAGACAAGAGCAATGCCAGCAAGGGCAGGTAACCCAGCCAGGACCAGCGTGGAGGCCGAAAGGCGCGCGTGCCGGTCATCGGCCGGAAGGCACGCTGGCCGGGTCACGCCCGCGCCGCACGCAGGCGTGCCGACCGCGCCCTATCATGGTCGCCCTAATCGCAAAGAGCCTGCTGGTGATCGCCAAACTCATCATTGCCGCATTGCTGCTGGGCATCATCGCCAGCCTGTTCACCAGCGCATTTTTCCTCGTCAAGGACAACTCGTCACGAAAACGAACCCTCGGCCTCTTGAAACTGCGCGTGGTCCTGTCAGTCACCTTGATCATCTTCGTACTGGTCGCCTATGGACTTGGCTGGATCATGCCGCACGGGCCACAACCCTGAGCGCTGCCATTGAGACCATAAAAAAGGCCCGTGATTCGGGCCTTTTTTATGGGTGGAGAACCGCACCATCAGAGCCAGTAGACCACCACAAACAGGCCCAGCCACACCACGTCGACGAAGTGCCAGTACCACGCCACGCCTTCGTAGCCGAAATGTGAATCGGGCTTGAAATGGCCTTTCATCAAGCGCAGCGCGATCACGATGAGCATGATCGTGCCCAGCGTCACGTGCATGCCGTGGAAGCCCGTCAGCATGAAGAAGGTCGAGCCGTAGATGCCCGAGCCCATGGTCAGGTTCAGGTCTCGGTAGGCATGGATGTATTCCTCAACCTGGAAGTACAGGAACAGCACCCCGAGGGCGACGGTGGCCCACATCCACAGGATCGCCGGCAGACGCTTGTCCTCTTTCAGCGCGTGGTGCGACAGGGTGATGGTCACCCCGGAGGTCAGCAGGATCAGTGTGTTGATCAACGGCACGTCGAACGCGGGGATGGTCTGGAAATCGCCGCCGAGCGCAGCCGGGCCATTGCTGGGCCACACCGCTTCGAAACCGGGCCAGATCTGCAGATTGGTTTCGATCTTCTCGCCCGCGCCCGACAACCAGGGCAGTGACAGGCTGCGCGCGTAGAACAGTGCCCCGAAAAAGGCGGCGAAGAACATCACCTCGGAAAAGATGAACCAGCCCATGCTCCAGCGATAGGTCATGTCGACCTGCTTGCCGTACTCGCCGCGCTCACTTTCCGAGATCACGCCCCCGAACCAGCGGAAGACGATGTAGATCACCAGTGCCAAGCCCGCCAGCATGGGAATCGTGCCGAAGCTCTTCGACTCGAGATAGTTGGAGACGCCGAACACGAGAATGGCCAGGCCAATCGTCATCATGAACGGCCAGGCGCTGGGCGCGGGGACGAAATAGCGGTCTTTGTTTGGCGCTGCTGTGGCCATGGTGACTCCCTCAATCTGCGTTGTTATGCGTGACGGCAAACGTTGATGAAACGGGGCCGATTGCGACGTGCTCAGTGCACTGCGGCAACCTGGGGTACATCGAAAAAGGTATACGACAGCGTGACGGTATTGATATCAGCCGGCAGGGCCGGGTCAATCATGAAGCGCATCGGCATCTGCTGTGCTTCACCACTGGGCAGAGGCTGATTATTGAAGCAGAAACATTCGGTCTTGCGCAGGTGGCGCGCCGCGTTCCACGGCGCGATGTTGGGGACGGCCTGACCCACCGCGGCATCCCCGTGATTGGTGACGTTGAACATCACCGTGTGCAACTCGCCGGGATGGACTTCGATGGACGGCTGTTCAGACGAAAAATCCCAGGGGGCCGAACCATTGACGGTGGTCACGAACTCCACCTTCACCGTTCGGCTCAGATCCGGCTTGACCGCCTCAAGCGCCTCAGCCGCGACCAATGCCGTGCGTCCATTGATGCCCAGCGCATCACACAGGGCGTTATACAAAGGCACCAGCGCGTAGCCGAAACCGAACATGGCCACCACGACCACACCCAGACGCATCGCATGACGGTAGCGGCCTGCGTTCTTCATCCGCCGCGCGTCACCTTGAGGTAGAAACCCAGGAAAATCACAATCGCCAGCACCACGTGCACGCCGAACAGAATCCAGTTTCGGCGCGCACGGGCAGCAAGCTGCTGCTCGGTCAGCTTGTCGGACCGATTGCTCAATGGGCCTTCGCGGTCTTGGTGGATTTCACGTTCACCGGCTCGCCGTCGTCACCGATCTGCGGTTGATCTTCGAACGTGTGATACGGCGCAGGTGACGGCACGGTCCACTCCAGTCCGGTCGCGCCTTCCCACACGCGGCCGGTCAGATCACGCTTGCGCCCGCCCCAGCCGTAGCAGCAGGCGAGCATGTTGTAGATGAAGATGAACTGGGCGAAGAAGAACACGAACGCCCCGACCGACGACCAGACGTTGAAATCCAGGAACTGCACGGCATAGTCGGGCACGCGACGCTGCATGCCCGCCAGGCCGGCGAAGTGCTGCGGGAAGAAGGTCACGTTGATGAAAATCGCCGACAGCCAGAAATGCAGCTTGCCCAGGGTCTCGTTGTACATGCGACCGGTCCACTTCGGGATCCAGTAGTACACGGCGGCGATGATCGAGAACACCGCGCCCGGCACCAGCACGTAGTGGAAATGCGCCACCACGAAATAGGTGTCGTGATACAGGAAGTCCACCGGCGTCAGCGCCAGCATCAGGCCCGAGAAACCGCCGATGGTGAACAGGAACACGAAGGCGATGGCGAACAGCATCGGCGTCTCGAAGGTCATCGAGCCTCGCCACATCGTCGCCACCCAGTTGAACACCTTCACGCCGGTCGGCACGGCGATCAGCATGGTCGCGAACATGAAGAACAGCTCGGCAGCCAGCGGCATGCCCACGGTGAACATGTGGTGCGCCCAGACGATGAAGCTCAGGAAGGCGATCGACGCCGTGGCATACACCATGGAGTCGTAGCCAAACAGCCGCTTGCGGGCAAACGTCGGAATAATGGTGCTGACGATGCCGAAGGCCGGCAGAATCATGATGTACACCTCGGGATGCCCGAAGAACCAGAAAATGTGCTGGAACATCACCGGGTCGCCACCGCCCGAGGCCGTGAAGAAACTGGTGGCAAAGTACTTGTCGGTCAGCAGCATGGTCACCGCGCCGGCCAGCACGGGCATGACCGCGATCAGCAGGTAGGCGGTGATCAGCCAGGTCCAGACGAACAGCGGCATTTTCAGCAGCGTCATGCCGGGCGCACGCATGTTGAGAATGGTCACGACGATATTGATGGCGCCGGTGATCGACGAGATGCCCATCAAGTGGACCGCAAAGATCAGGAAGGGAAACGCATCACCGGTCTGCAGCACCAGCGGCGGGTACATGGTCCAGCCGCCGGCCGGCGCGCCGCCGGGCAGGAACAACGTTGACAGCAGCAGCGTGAAGGCCGCCGGCAACAGCCAGAAGCCCCAGTTGTTGATGCGCGGGAGGGCCAGATCGGAGCAGCCGACCTGCATCGGCACCATCCAGTTGGCCAGGCCCACGAAGCCGGGCATGACGCCGCCGAAAATCATCACCAGCGCGTGCATCGTCGTCATCTGGTTGAAGAATTCCGGATGCACGAACTGCAGGCCGGGCTGGAACAGTTCGGCGCGGATGACCAGCGACATCATTCCGCCAATGAAAAACATGGTGAACGCGAAGAACAGATACAGCGTTCCCAGATCTTTATGGTTGGTGGTCTTGATCCAGCGCATGATCCCCTTGTCGGGGCCGTGGTGGTCGTGATCGTCGTGGTGATCAGCGTGTGCGTGGGCCATCTGTTGCTCCTGAACTCGGGTGCGTCTGAAAATTAGGGCGGTAAAACCAGTGCGGGTTTAGCGCAGCGCGGCAACGTCGGCCGGCTGAACCACACCGCTGTCGTTGCCCCAGCTGTTGCGGGTGTAGGTGACGACTGCGGCAATATCGGCGTCAGACAGATTGGCGAACGGCGGCATCATTCCCTTGCCTTTGAGAATCTGCATGACCTGCGCCTCGGCATCGCCGGTGACCACCGCACTGCCCACCAGCGAGGGGAAGTTGGGCGGCAGGCCGGTGCCCGCAGCCTGGTGGCATGCGGCGCAGCTGCGGGAGTAGACGGTTTCACCGGACGCCATCAGGGCATCGAGGTCCGTTTCGGCCGGGGCCTCGGCATCCGCGGCTTCTTCAGCGCCCTCGGCTGCGTCGTCGGCAGCAACGGCGGGGGACCCGGCCGCTGCAACTTCGGTTGCGGCCGCGTCATCGACCGTCACCGTCTTGGGGGCGCCGGCCACATCGACCGTGTCTGAGGGCGCCCCTTTCTGCTCGGCAAGCCAGGCGTCGAACTCGTCCTGCGGGACCGCCTCGACCACGATCGGCATGAAGCCATGGTCACGGCCACAGAGTTCGGCACAGACGCCGCGGTAGGTGCCCGGCACTTTGGCATTGGTCCAGGCTTCGTTGATGTAACCCGGAATGGCGTCTTTTTTCACCGTCAGGTCGGACACCCACCAGGCGTGGATGACGTCGTTGGAGGTGATCAGGAAGCGCACCTTCTTGCCCACGGGAATTACCAGGGGGCGGTCCACATCGACCAGATAGTTCTCGACCTGGTTGACATCGATCCCGGACTTGAGCTGGCGGGCCTCGTTGGCGTCCTGCTTCAGGCGCGAGAAGAAGCGCACGTCTTCGCCCAGATACTCGTACTCCCACATCCACTGATAGCCGGTCACCTTGATGGTGATGTCGGCATCGCGGGTGTCTTCCATCTTGATCAGGGTGCCGGCGGCCGGAATGGCGATGGCAATCAGGATCGCGAACGGCAGGGCCGTCCAGACAATCTCGACGGCGGTTGAGTGGTGGAAGCTCGCCGACTTGGCGCCCAACGATTTTCGGTGACGGATGATGGAGTACATCATCGTGCCGAACACGCCAATGCCGATCACCGTGCAGATCCAGAACATCCACATGTGAAGCACAAATACCTCGGCGCCAATGTCGGTTGCGCCGGTCGGCAGGTTCCAGCCATTGCTGGTGTCCAGATAGGCCGATGCCGCCGTGGTGTTCAACAGCCCCAGTACCGCCGATCCCATGACAGCCGCCTTCAAGCGCTTCAGCATTTCACTCTCCAATCGTCATCCGGTCCGGGCGGTTGCAAGCCCGGGTAACACTGCCGGCGCCTTGATCAGGCTTTTGAGCCGGTCAGCCAAACATTCACGTTCTTCATCAGTGAGGCAGCGCGCCAGTCGCAGGCGCTGCGCTCCAAAAGCGAGCCATAACTCGGTGGGCGCCAAGCGGTTGGCGCCCGCCCGTAAATCGATCCTTGTCCATGCCCTCGGCCAGCAAATGGTGCTGACAGCACCCTCACCCACCCGACCCATTTCCACGATGACGTGCCCGTCATTGACATCCACCACTTCCCGGTAGGCGTTGCGCCGCAAACTGACCCAGAGCGCAGCGCCCAGCGCAGCCAATTCGAGCCCCGCGATCGGCAGTACCGGCCAGAAACCCATCCATGTGAACACCAGCGCAATACTCAGTCCTACCGCAGAAATCGACACCATGAACCACACGGCCTGTTCGGGGCGCAGCGAGGCGTTGGGCGCGATAACCACCCGCGCCGGAAAGGCCGCTGGAGAGTCGAATCTGCTGGGGTGCGGATTGTAGTGCAAGCGAAAACCTTCACGCAAAGGAATCGGGCCCATTCACCGTTAAAGATTAGGTTGCCACCGCCGGGAGGGAAAGCCAACACGCCCCGGCAGTCGGCGCCCGAGTCGTGGCCGCGGGCGGTTTGATCGCGCCTGGGCCGTCATGGCGGGCCTGCATCGTCGGTCGCTTCGGAGCGCAGCAGCGCCAGACGCGACAGGTCCAGTCGGGCCCCGCGTGGACTGCCGGTGGCGATCTCGCCCCAGAACGGGACGGCAATCTGTCGCTTCAGGCAAGCCAGGGTCTCGTCATAGGCGTCCATGCGCTGAGCCAGGCCGTTGGCCACCCAGCCGACGAGGCGGGCGCGGCGGCTGATGGCCTCCACCGACAGCATGGCGTGGTTGATACAGCCCAGCCGCATGCCCACCACCAGCAGCACCGGCCAGTCGCGCTGGGCCACCCACCCGCCGAAGCTCAGGTCGTCATTGAGCGGCACCGCCCAGCCGCCGGCGCCTTCGACGATCACCCAATCGGCACGGGCCGCCAGCGCGGCGTGGGCCTGGTCGAGCACGCTGATGCGCACCGTTTGGCCCACTGCGGCCGCGGCCAGATGGGGGGCGATGGGCGGCGCGAACGCATAGGGATTGATCTGCTCGTACGCGGCCGACAGTCCGCTGGCCGCCTGCAGCGCCAGGGCATCTTCATTGCGCAGCCCGTGCGACGTTGCCTCGCAGCCACTGGCCACCGGCTTGAAGCCCACGGCGCGCTGGCCGTCCGCCGCCAACTGCCGCAGCACCGTGCAGGCCACCACGGTTTTGCCGACGCCGGTATCGGTGCCGGTCACGAACAGGCTGCGCGCGCTCACACCACCCCCTCGGCCGGTACGCCCACCGCCTCGCGCAGCGCGTGGACCAGGCCATCCACCTCGGCCGTGCCGTGCGCGGCGCTGAGCGTGATGCGCAGCCTTGCGGTGCCCTCGGGCACCGTCGGCGGACGAATCGCCGCCACCCAGTAACCGGCCTCCATCAGCCGCGCGCTCGCGGCCAGGGTGTCGGCATCGCGGCCGATCACCAGCGGCTGGATGGGGGTCAGTGATGGCATCAGCGGCAGTCCGGCCTCGGCGGCGCGGGCGCGGAAGCGGGCAATCAGCGCATGCAGGTGGCGACGGCGCTCAGGCTCGCCCTGCACGATCTGCAGCGCCGCCAATGCGGCGGCCGACAAGGCCGGTGGCGGCGCGGTCGAAAACACCCACGAGCGTGCCCGCTGCACCAGGTATTCGATCAAGGTTTCGCTGCCCGCCACGAATGCGCCGGCACTGCCCAGCGATTTACCCAGCGTGGCCACGTAAATCTCGGGCCGCAGGTCGCCCATGTCCAGATGTTCGACGATGCCGCCGCCGTGGGCACCGAGCACACCGAACCCATGGGCGTCGTCCACCATCAGGCTGGCGCCGGCGCGGCGCGTCAAGGCCCGCAGCTCGCTCAGCGGCGCCAGGTCGCCGTCCATGCTGAACACACTGTCGGTCACGACCAGCCGCTGCGCCGGCCGCGGTGCGGCCGCGAGCGCGGCGGCAAAGCCCGCCAGATCGGCATGGGCCACACGCCGGTAGTGCGCTCCGCTGAGGCGCCCCCCGTCGATCAGCGAGGCATGATTCAGCTCGTCGGCGATCAACAGGTCGTTGCGGCCCAGCAGCGCCCGCAGCACCCCCAGATTGGCCGCCCAGCCGGAGGTGAACAGCAGCGCACGCGGGTAGCCGGTGGCCGAGGCCAGGGCGTCTTCCAGCGCGCGATGATGGCGGTTGTACCCCCCGAGCAACGGCGACGCGGTACTGCCGCAGCCCTCGCCCAGCGCGGCGTGGGCTGCGGCAAGCACCTTGGGATGGGTGGCCAGCCCCAGGTAATCGTTGCTGCAGAAATTGAGCAGCCTGCGGCCGTCGACCACGGCATGGACGCCGTGGCCGCCGCTGATCACCCGCCGCGTGCGATAACGATCCTGCGCCTTGAGCTGTGCCAGCCTGGGCGCGAGACGCGCATCAAGACTGCGGTCAGGCGGCACAGGCCGGGGCGTCTGCCGCCGTTGCGGCAGACGCCTTGGCGCAGGCCGGCGACGGGTTGTGCACCTGGCCCGGAGCGCCGCCTTCGGGGCGAATTCCCAAGCGCGCCATCAGAACCTCGTCGCGCGCATTCTGCGGATTGCCGGTGGTCAGCAACTTCTCGCCGTAGAACATGGAGTTGGCACCAGCAAAGAAGCACATGGCCTGAAGCTCGTCGGTCATGTCGGTGCGGCCGGCCGACAGGCGCACGTACGAGGTGGGCATGAGAATGCGCGCCACCGCAATGGTGCGGACGAACTCGATGGGGTGCAGCGCCTCCCCGCCGGCCAGCGGCGTGCCGGCCACCTGGACCAGATTGTTGATGGGCACGCTTTCCGGATGCGGGGTCATGATCGCCAACTGGCGCAGCAGCTCGGCGCGATCGGTCTCGCCCTCGCCCATGCCGACGATGCCGCCACAGCAGACCTTCACCCCGGCCTCGCGCACATGGCCCAGGGTTTCCAGCCGATCCTCGTAGGTGCGGGTGGTGATGATTTCGCCGTAGAACTCGGGCGAGGTGTCGAGGTTGTGGTTGTAGTAGTCCAGCCCCGCGTCGGCCAGGCGCTGCGCCTGATGCGCCTTGAGCATGCCCAGGGTCATGCAGGTCTCCATGCCCAGTGCCTTGACCTCACGCACCATGGCTTCGACCTTGTCCAGATCACGGTCTTTCGGCGAGCGCCAGGCGGCGCCCATACAGAAGCGCGTGGCCCCTTCGGCCTTGGCCTCGCGCGCGGCCTCGACCACGGCCTGCACTTCCATCAAGGGGTCTTTTTTCAGGCCGGTCTCATAGCGGATCGACTGCGGACAGTAGGCGCAATCTTCGGGGCATGCGCCGGTCTTGATCGACAGCAACTGTGAACGCTGCACCGCATTGGCGTCGAAGTTGGCGCGATGTACGGTGTGGGCTTGGAACAGCAAGTCGTTGAAGGGCAACGCAAACAGGGCGCGCACTTGTTCGCGGGTCCAATCGTGACGCAGGCTCATGGCAGTACCGGAGATCAGGAAATTGAACGCATACGCTACCCAATCAACTGAACTTGTCAACTAGAACGCATGCGTCTGGTTGACAACTGGCACTGCCGATTCTGCGGCGACCCGGCCCGGGGCCTGCCGCTGTGCGCCGGGTGTCGCGCCGATCTGCCCTGGAACGACACCGCCTGCCCGCGCTGCGCACTGCCCGGCGCAAGCCACTCACCCTGCGCCGAGTGCCTCAGCAAACCGCCGCCCATGGACCTGAGCGTGGCGCCGTTCGTCTATGCCCCACCCATCGATCAGCTGATCCGGCGATTCAAGTTTCAGCGCGTGCTGGGCGATGCGCGTTGGCTCAGCGACGCGCTGGCGGAGTGTCGCCACGATCTGCCGGCGCCGCTGCCCGACCTGATCCTGCCGGTGCCGCTGTATCGCTGGCGGCTGTGGTGGCGGGGCTTCAATCAGGCGGCGGTGATCGCGCGCCATGTGGGACAAAGGCTCAGGGTGCCGGTACAGACCAGCGGCATTGGGCACAGCGGCGCACGCGTGCACCAGGTGGGCCTCGACGCCCGTGCACGTCGCCGGGCCGTGCGCGGTGCCTTCGACGTGCGGCTGGACTTGCGTGACCGGCACGTGGCGCTGGTCGATGACGTGATGACCACCGGCGCAACGCTGCACGAACTGGCACAGGCCGTCCGCGCAGCCGGGGCCAGCCGGGTCGAGGTCTGGGTGCTGGCGCGCACGCCCAAATCCGGCCGCGGCTGAGCGCCGGCCGCCTACGGCATCAGGTGGCGGCGCAGAAACCGCAAGGCGCCGTCTTCGGCGCTGCGGCGCCACAGAAAGGTCGCGAAATGGCCGTAACCGCTGATCAGATACAGCGTGCTTTCGACCCCCGCCCGGGTCAGCGTGGTGTGCATCAGCTGCGCGTTGTCGACCCCCACGATCCAGTCCCAGGTGCCGTGGTAGAGCCACATGGGCGCGCTGCCGGCATCGACATGGGTCACGGGCGAGGCGTCGGCCCAAGCGGCGGGATCGTCGGCCAGCGAGGTGCCCATCAGCTTGGCGATCAGCGGGCTCTTCGGATATTTGCGCAGATCGGCCGGCAATCCACCGGCGACGACCGCTTGGGGCCGCTGGGCTTCGGGCAGGCGCGTGCCCGCCAGCGCCGCCAGATGCGCGCCGGCCGAGTAGCCCCAGACGCCGACGCGCGCCGGGTCGATGTGCAGCCCGGCGGCGTGGGTGCGCAGGTAGTCGAGCGCCGTGGCCACGTCATCGATCTGGGCCGGGTGTCGGGCGCCCGGCGCCAGGCGATAGGCGATGTTGAAGGCCACGAAGCCCTGCTGGGCCAGACGTTCCGCGAGCGGCGCCATGTCGTCAGGCGCACCGCCGGTCCAGCCGCCACCGTGAATCAGCACCACGGCCGGAAACGGCCCGGCGCCCGCCGGCCGGGTCACGACCGCCTGCAACGGCGTCGGCGCGTCATCGGCGGTGTAGGTCAAATGCTGGGGCGCCAGCGCCTTCTGCGGCGCCGGCAAATCCGGCGCCCTGTCCACAGGCCCGCTGACCGACACGCAGGCCGACAGCAACACGGTGATGCACCCCAGCAATCCCACTTTCATCCTGTCACTCCGTAAGTGATGACCAGACCCAGCCAGACGCCGGTGCCCAGCCAGTGACTGGCCTTGAACACCGCAAACGCGGCATCGGCGCGCCGCATCAAGCGCTGCTGCAAGGCCAGAACGCCCCCCAGCACGGCCACCAGCGCCACATAGAACAGCGGGGCCAGACCGGCCTGACGGGCGAACACCAGCAGGCAGAACACCATGAGCACATTGAAGCCCAGCACTGCCAGTACGTCCCAACGGCCGAAATAGATGGCGGACGATTTCACGCCGATTTTCAGATCATCCGGCTTGTCCGACATCGCATAGGCCGTGTCATAGGCCATGACGGCGCAGAAGTTGGCGGCCATCAGCCAACCCGCCTCCTGCCACGGCACGCCCCCCCGGGTGGCCGCATACGCCATGGGAATGCCCCACGAGAACGCCAGCCCGAGCACCGCCTGCGGCAGCGCGATGACCCGCTTCATCAGCGGATACACCCCCGCCAGCACCACGGCCGGGATGGACCACAACACCGCCGGCAGGCTGCGCAGGCTCAGCAACAGCGCCAGCGACACCAGCGCCAGCAGCGCCGCGACGACGATGGCCTGGCGCCGGGTGATGCGACCCGCCGCCACCGGCCGGTCGCGGGTCCGGCGAACATGCACATCAAAATCCCGATCTGCCGCGTCGTTGATCGCACAGCCCGCCGAGCGCATCAGCACCGTGCCCAGCACGAACACGCTCAGAATCGGCCAAGAGGGCAGCCCTTCTGCCGCCGCCCACACGCCCCACAACGTGGGCCACAGCAGCAGCCAGATGCCCACCGGGCGGTCGAGTCGAATCAGGGCCACCCAGTCACGGAGGCTGGGCGCGTTGGTCGGTGCGGTCACGGCAAACATCCGATGGCAGGCGGGGGGATCAGCGGCGCCTACAGTACCGTGGCCCGGGGCCCGTGCGGCGCACCCCGGGCCCGCGTGCAACCGGCTATTGCGCCGAGGCGCGAACCGACGTCACCGCCGGGACGGGGGTCGGCGCAGCCGGGGCGGTCGGCGCGGCACGGAGCATGGCATCGCCGCCTTCCAGATCCACTGCCTCTGGATTCCAGCCGCCGCCCAGCACCTTGAACAAGGTCGCCGCCGCCGTCAGCCGCCTCTGCTCGGCCGTGCCCAGGGCCAGCTCGGCGTCGAGCAACGCGCGGCGGGCATCGAGCACTTCAAGAAAGATTGAGGCCCCGCCGTCATAGCGCACCTGGGCCAGCGCCTCAGTGTCTTGCAGCACGCTGACCTGGCGGCGCACGGCATCAAGGCGCGTCTGCGAAGCCTCGAAGGCGGCCAGCGCATCCCGGACCTCGGCAAAGGCCGTCTGCACCGTGGCGCGATACTGCAGCTCGGCAAGGTCGCGTTCCGCCTCGGCGCCACGGACCCGCGAGCGATCGGTCAGCGAGCCCAGCACCGACGCCCCGGCCCGCCAGCTTTCGGCATCACCAATCAACAGATCGCTGGCCTCGCTGCTGATCGAACCGATCAGCGCCGTAAGGTTCAGCGCCGGCAGCCGCGCGGCCATCTCCACGCCGATGCGGGCATTGGCCGCACGCAGGTCCTGCTCGGCGGCCCGAATGTCGGGGCGCCGTTCCAGCAGGGCGGACGGCAGTACCTGGGGCAGCGCCTCGATGGGATCAAGGTCTGCCAACCGCGCATCGCCAAAGTCCAGGTTCTCGAACAACTGCTGGGGGTTGTAGCCAATCAGTATGGCCAGCGCACTTTCCAGTTGCGTGAGTCGCTCGCGCTGATCGGGCAGCTGGGTGCGCGTGGCGGCAAGGTCGGACTGGGCCTGCAGCAAGGTGAGGCGATCGACCAAGCCCGCATCGTAGCGAATCCGCTGCAGGTCCACCGCGCGCGTGCGGGTGACGATGGCCTTTTGGGTGATCTTCACCGCCCGCTGCTGGGCGCGGTATTCGAAGTAGGTATTGACCACGTCGGCGATCACGGTCAGCCGCAAGGCTTCTGCACCGTACACGCTGGCGGCCAGCTGGGCAGCCGCCGCTTCTTCAATGCGCGCCAGGCGGCCCCACAGATCGATCTCGTAACTCAGCGCCGCCGTCAGGGAGAACGTCGACCGCGTGCTGCTCGATGCGCCGTCGAAGCCGAATGAAGACGCCGGGGTCTTCTGGCGTGCGGCGCTGCCTTCCAGATCAAGGCGCGGCCATTGCTGAAAGCGCTCGAAACCCAGCTGCGCCCGCGCCGCACGCACGCGCGCCGCCTGTTGCAGCAGATCCAGGTTGGCGCGGGTGGCACTGCCCACCAGGTGATCGAGCACCGGGTCATTGAACTGTTGCCACCAGGTGCGCCAGTCGCGGGTCAGCGTCTCGGCAGCCACCGGCGCCGGCAGACTGGCCGGCAGGGGCGTGTCGGGCACGACGTGCCGCGGTCCCATCACGCAGCCGGCCAGCAACGTTGGCATGGCGAGCCAGATCAGGCGGTTCATGAGCGGGCCTCCACCGGGCTTTGGGTAGCGGATTCGGGATTGCCTTTGCCTTTGCCTCTGCCTTTGCGCCAGTCGGCCAAGTCTTCAACCAGGCGATAGAACATGGGCACGAAGAACAGCGCAATGGTGCTGGCCATCAGCATGCCGCCCACCACCACCGTGCCAATTTCCTGACGGCTGGCCGCACCCGCGCCGGAGGCGAACATCAGCGGCAAGGTGCCGACCACGAAGGTCATGGCGGTCATCATGATGGCGCGGAAACGCTGCCCCGCAGCGGCGATGGCGGCCTCTGCGGGGCTGGCGCCGTCACGCCGGTTCTGGGCGGCAAACTCGACGATCAGAATCGCGTTTTTCGCCGCCAGACCGATCAGCACCAGCAGGCCCACCTGGAAGTAGATGTCGTTGGGAAAACCGCGCACCCACACCGCCACCGCCGCACCCAGCACCGCAAACGGCACCGCACTGGCCACGGCCAGCGGCAACAGCCAGCGTTCGTACTGGGCGGCCAGAATCAGCAACACCATCACCAGCCCCAGGCCAAAGGCCATGCCGGCGGCGCCGCCCGCGGCATCAAGCTGGTAGGCCTGCCCGGTCCAGCCGATGCGGTCGCCCTCGTCGAGGACTTCGGCGGCCACCTCTTCCATCGCCGTCTTGGCATCCCCGGTGGTGTAGCCCGGCGCGGGGTCGGCCAGCAGTTTGGCGGCCGTCACCACGTTGAACCGCGGCAGGATGTCGGCACCCTGCTGGCGCTCCAGCGTCACCAGATTGCTCAGGGGCAGCAGGTCGCCTGCCGAATTGCGCACAAAGATCAGGTTGATGTCGCTGGCATCGTTACGAAACTCGGCCTCGGACGACAGATTGACCTGCCAGATGCGTCCGGCCAGGGAGAAGTCATTGACGTACAGCGCTCCGAAGGTGCTCTGCATGGCCTCGAAGATGGCATTGATCGGGACGCCCGCAGCGCGGGCCTTGTCACGGTCCACCTCGGCCCGATAGCGCGGATAGCCTGTGTCCAGGGTGGTGTAGACGTTGCCAATCTCGGGGCGTTTGCGGGCCGCCGCGGTCAACGCGTTGGCACGCTCCTGCAGTCGCGCCTCGGTCACCTCGCCGGACAGCTGCAGATAGCCGTCGATACCGCCGGTGAGCGACAGGCCCTGAATCGGCGGCGGCACGAAGGCCAGCACATTGGCCTCCGGCATCTGCCGGCCGATCTCCATGATCTTTTGCGCCACGGCAGCGGCACTCTGGCCCTCTCCCGTGCGCTTGCTCCAGTCGGCCAGCTGCAGGAAGCCCAGGCCGGAGTTGCTGCGCAGCGCCGCGGCGATGAAGTCGAAGCCGGCAAACATGACCGCACCGTCCACTTCATCCAGTGCCAGCACCTTCTTGGTCAGGTCCTCGCGTACGGCTTCGGTGCGGTTCAGCGCCGACACCGGCGGCAACTGCGGCACGATCAGCACGGTGCCCTGATCTTCGGCCGGCACCAATCCAGACGGCAGACCGCGCAGCACCACGACCATCAGCACCACCATGACCGCGGCCAACAGGCTGCCGATGGCACGGTGATGCACCAGCCACGTCACCACCCGCACGTAGCTCCGTGTGACGGCATCGAATCCGCGGTTGAACAGCCGGAACGGCGCAGCCACATCGCCCGTTTCACCCTCCAGCAGCAGGGCGCAGGTGGCGGGCGTCAGTGTCAGGGCGACGATGCCGGAGACGAACACCGAGATGGCAATGGTGACCGCGAACTGACGGTACAGCTCGCCCGTCAGCCCGCCGAGGAACATCACCGGCGCAAACACCGCAATCAGCACCAGGGTCGATGACACCACCGCGCCGGCGACCTGCTCCATGGTGGCGATGGTCGCATCGCGCGCCGACATCCCCTGTTCTTTCATCAGCCGGTCGACGTTTTCGAGCACGATGATGGCGTTGTCGACCACTACCCCGATGGCCAGCACCAGCCCGAACAGGGTCAGCAGGTTGATCGAGAAGCCCATGGCCTGCATGCCGGCGAAGGTGCCGATCAACGACACCGGAATGGCCAGCACCGGAATCAGCGTGGCGCGTGGCTTTTGCAGGAACAGGTAGGTCACCACCACCACCAGCAGCACCGCGATCAACAGCGTGATGATCACTTCATCGATGGCGATTTCGACAAACTTGGTGGTGTCGTAAGGCACTTCCAGAACCATGCCCTCGGGCAAGCGGCCACGCACTTCATCGAGTGCTGCGCGCGCCGCCTCGGCCGTGTTGAGCGCGTTGGCACCCGGCTGCAGATAGATGCCCATCGGCACGGTGGGCTCACCGCGATAGGTGGCCGAGAACGCGTAGTTCTGCGCGCCCAGATCCACCCGGGCGACGTCTTTCAGGCGCAGGGTGCCGCCGTCCGGGTTCGCACGCAGAATGACATTTTCAAACTCCTCGACATCACTGAACTGGCCACTGGTTGTGATCGTGAAGCTGAATGCCTGGCCCTCAGGCGCCGGCTCGTCGCCGATGCGGCCGGCAGCGAACTGCGCGTTCTGTTCGCGCAGCGCGTCTGCGACATCAGACGGGGTGAGGTCAAATTCGGCCAGCTTGTCCGGCCGCAACCAGATGCGCATCGAATAATCGCTGGCGCCGAACAGGCGGGCATCGCCGACACCCTGTACGCGAACCAGCGCGTCGAGCACGTTGATCAGCGCGTAGTTGCTCATCTCCAGCGCGGTATGCGCACCATCGGGGGACGACAGCGTCGGCACCATCAGAATGTTGGTGGAACGCGCCTGCACACGCACGCCCTGATCGCGCACGCTCTGCGGCAGCCGCGCCGTCGCGGCCTGCACGCGGTTGTTCACGTTGATGGCGGCCTGGTCCGGATCGGTGCCGATTTCAAACGACACGGTGATGCGCAGGGTTCCGGCATCGGTGCTGCTCGACTCCATGTAGATCATGCCGTCGACGCCGTTGATCTCCTGCTCCAGCGGCGCGGCCACCGACTGCGCGATCACTGATGCGCTGGCACCCGGATAGCTGGCCTCAACGGTAATCTGCGGCGGCACCACGTTGGGGTATTGCTCCACCGGCAGCACCGCGAGCGTCGCCGATCCGGCAATGGTGATGATGATGGAGATGACCGCCGCGAAGATCGGCCGGTCGATGAAGAAGCGCAGCATCAGCGGCCCCTCCCGGCGACCACCTGAGACCCTGCGGCCGCTGCGGCACTTGGTTTTGTTTCACCCTGCCCGGCCTCTTCGCGAACCGGCGCCTCGTGCCTGAGCCCCGGCAGCCCACTGACCACCAGACGCTCACCGCCGCTCAAGCCTTTGCGGACCACCTGGGCGCCGTCCACCACCGGACCCAGCTCAACCGGCGTGGCGATGGCCTTGTCGTCTTGCACCACGAAGACCTGCGTGCCGTCCGCGCCCTGGGAGATCGCCGACTCGGGAACGGTCACCGCGTCATTCAGCAATTCAAGCAGCACCCGCACCCGCAGAAATTGTCCGGGGCGGATCACGCCATCCGGATTCGGGAACACGGCGCGCGCCGTGACGGACCCGGTGGCCGAGTCGACCACCGCGTTGGTGAAGTCGATTCTGCCGGGCATGCCGTACGCGCTGCCGTCATTGAGGATCAGGGTCAGCGGCAGCGCCTGGTCGCCCTTCAACATCTGCCCCTGAGCGCGCGTCAAGGCGTCTGTCTCTGGAAACGAGAAACGCAGGTGAATCGGGTCAAGCTGGGTGACCTGGGTCAGCAAATCGCCAACGGCTACCAGAGTCCCTTCCGGCACCGTCTCAAGACCCGTCACGCCATTGATCGGCGCCTTCACATCCGTGTAACTCAAATCCAGGCGTGCGTCGGCCAGATTGGCGGCGGCCGTCTGCCGCTGCGCCTCGGCCAACTCCACCGCCGAGCGGGCGGCATCGCGTTCACGGGCGCTGATCGCATCCTGCTTGAACAGGCCTTCGACCCGGTCCCACTGCCGGCGCGCCTCGTTGACCGTGGCGGTTGCCTCAGCCAGGCCGGCCTCCGCACGCTGCACCGCGATCCGGTAGGGCCGTGCGTCGATGCGGAACAGTCGATCGCCCGCCGCAACCTTGGCGCCTTCGTCATAGGTCCGCTCTTCGAGTATGCCTTCGACCCGCGCCCTGACCTCCACCTCGCGCGCGCCACGCGCACGGCCGGGAAACACGCCGTGAATCTTCACGTCACGGGTTTCCACCGTCTCGGTCCGCACCGTTGCGGCGGGCGGCGGCGCATCGCCCTCCTTCGACGCAGCGCCCTCACCACAGCCCGCCAGCACCATCGTCGAACCCACCGTGACGATCAGCAACCACCGATTAAAAAAGCCACCGTCCCGCAGGGCGGCAGCAAGGGGGGAATAAAGCATCGAGACATTCCTGTTTACATACATTCGCGAACGTATAAAGTACACCACTTCACTCCGATTTCAAGAACTGCCTGATGCGCCGCACCAAAGATCAAGCCGAGGCCACGCGCGCCGCACTGCTCGACGCCGCCGAGACCGTGTTTTTCGCGCGCGGTGTCGCCAACGCCACGCTGGAGCAGATCGCCCGCGAGGCCGGCGTCACCCGGGGCGCGCTGTACTGGCATTTCAACGACAAGGCCGCGCTGTACGCCGCGATGATCGAGCGGGCGCGCTTTCCCATTGACGACATCGTCGAGCTTGATCAGGCCGGCGAAGACCCGCTGACCACTCTGGAGCGTCACGTCTGCAGCCTCATGACCTTCGTCGGCGAGAACGCCAAAATCCGGCGGGTCTACGCCATCGTGCTGCTGCGCCGCGAGCATCTGTCGTCCGACTCGGGGCTGGACGAGATCGAGCGCGAGATGCGCCTGGGCCGGCGCCGCAGTTTCGAGCGCTACTTCGCACGCGCCCGCGCCCAGGACCTGTTGACCGATGACCTCAGCCCGCCGCAGGCGGCGCTGGGTCTGCAGAGCCACGCCATCGGCGTGCTGTACTTGGGCCTGCTGGAAAGCGACGACTTCTGCCTGGCCGAACAGGGTGTCCGGCTGATCCGAGCCTACATGCGGTCCTTGCGCAAGCCCTGATCGGCTGCGAACGCAACACTGCGCACCACAAAGACCCGCAAGTCGCCGCGCGCACCGCGAGCCGGCGCGCGTGCTGCCGTGGCAATGCAGGGCATGCCTGTTCACCCCGTCATCGCCGGCCTCCCGCTTGCTTACAATCCGCAAACGCCCTCCTTCGGTTTGATGCGCTCAAACCGTTCCCACCCTGCGCCCGAGTTGACTGGCCGATGCACACTTCCCCGCCCGACGTGCTGCGCTGTGCAGCGCTGAACCCCAGCGCTCTGGACGCCTGGGTCGCGGCCCGCGGCATGCAGTTGAATTGGGTTGCGGCCGACACGGCCATTCCGGGAAGTTACTGGGGCGACGAAGAAGCAGGTCTGATCGGCGACCGTCTGCATGTGCGCCCCGACACCCCGGTGCATTCGCTGCTGCACGAGTTGGCGCACTGGCTGTGCATGGACGCCGAACGCCGCGCCACGGTCGACACTGACGCCTGCGGCAGCGACACCGAAGAACATGCGGTCTGTTATCTGCAGGCCCTGCTGGCCCCCACGGTGCCCGGCTATTCGCGCGCCCGGCTGTTCGCTGACATGGACGCCTGGGGTTATCACTTCATCCTGGGCAGTGCCGCCGCCTGGTTCGACACTGACAGTGACGACGCCTTGGCCTACCTGCGCACCCACGGCCTTGTCGACGCAGCGGGCGCTTACACCGGGGGCCGGCGACAGCACTGACGCCGGCAGCTCAGGCGGCGCGCACCCGGGCGGTCATCAGCCGCACGTGGGTCACGCCCTGGCGCTTCAGCGCCTCCAGCAGCGTGACGATGGCCAGCGCTTCGGTCTCGGCATCGGCCTTGACCGTGAGCGGAAAACCCGGCGGCGCGACCGCCAGCCAGGCGTCGATGCGCGGCGCCAAGCCTTCGAGGGTGAAGACTTCGCGCCCCAGGGCCAGACGACCGTCGGCGCCCACCACCAGCATCGCCGGCAGGCGGTCACCCGCAGCGTCGATCATCGACTGCGGTGGCTGCACGTTCAGCGGATCGGGCGTGCCGACGGCCCCGGCCAGCATGAAAAAGATCAACAGCAGGAACACGATGTTGACCAAGGGCAGCATGTCGTCCTGGGGGCGGCGCTCGCGGGTCGGCAGCGGCAGTTTCACTGCGGCAGCTTCCCGACCACCAGGGCCACGCCGGTGGGCCGCAGCCGGTCCAGCACTGCCACCAGCGCCTGCAGGCTGACGCCCGGCTCCGGCTGCACCACCACCGGGAACCCGGGCACGCTGCGCAGCCGCGCGTCGATCTCCTGTGGGCTCAGCAGAGCGCCGTTGAGGGCAATGGTGCCATCGGCATACACCTGCACGCCCCAGGCATCGAGACGCTGCACCGCCTCGGACTCGGCGCGACCGCCCAGGGTCATGTTGAGGCTGCGCCAGTCCATGTACGAGGAGGCCAGCATGAAGAAGAACAACAGAATGAAGACCACGTCGATCAGCGAGGTGAGCGGACTGGGAACCCGGCGGCGGCGGGCGAGCGGTATCTGCACCAGAGCGTCGCCGGCTACGGCATCACATCCGACGGCGGCAGATCGCCGACCTGCGCGGCCGGCGCCGGCTCCCGGGTCGCCCCGCCGGCCCCGATCGGGCGGGTGAAGACGCGGGTCAGCGCCGACTCGGTGTCGCGATGCAGACGCTCGACCTTGCGCTCCAGCGTGTTGAGCACGGCAATCACCGGAATGGCCACGATCAACCCGGCGGCGGTGGTCAGCAGCGCCTCCCAGATGCCGCCGGACAGGATTGCCGGGTCCACGCGATCCCCTGCCGCCTGCAACCGCTGAAAGGCCTCGATCATGCCCATCACCGTGCCCAGCAACCCCAGCAGCGGCGCCAGCGTGGCAATCACTTCCAGGGGGCGGAACAGGCTGCGCTGCTGCTCGATCTGGTCGGCCGCAAAGGCCGCGACCTGCTCGCGTGCGTCGGCCTCGCTGACGCCACGATCCCGCCTGGCCAGCACCGCCAGCCGCAGCACCGCAGGCAGCGGACCGGGGCGCCCTTCCAGTGCCTGATGCGCCACCTGCCAATGCCCGCGCGCGGTGGCGTCGAAGAACTGCGGCAGGTAGTCGCGGGCGCCCACGCGGCGCTCGGTGAACTGCCATGTCTTGAGCAGAATCAGGGTCAGCGCGCCGATGCTCATCAGCAACAGGATCAGCATCACCGGACCGCCGAGCTGCAACCATTGGCCTACGTGCGCAACCTGCATGTCATTCCCCAAACGACCAGGCCGCCCCGATCCCGCGCGGGTCGGAGACGGCGAAAAATCCTGAGGGCGACGCCCAGCCCACGGCCTGCAGATTACCGTAGCGGCGGTTCAGCTCGGTCACCTGATGACCGCGCGCGGTCAGGTCGGCCCGCGCCGGGGCGTCCAGCGCGCCCCGTTCCAGCGACACTTCGTCGGGATAGAACTGGTGATGGAACCGCGGTGCGGCCGCCATCTGCTCGGGTGTCGCCCCGCCCAGCCATTCCAGCACCGCCAGCAGCACCATGGTGATGATGCGGCTGCCACCCGGCGTGCCGACCACCAGGGTGCCGCGCGGCGAGGTGACAAACGTCGGCGTCATGGACGACAGCGGCCGCTTGCCCGGCGCCAGCAGGTTGGCCTTCGAGCCGATCAGGCCGTACACGTTTTGAGCAGTGGTCGACATGGCGAAATCGTCGAGTTCGTCATTGAGCAGCACGCCGGTGCCGGGCACCACCATCGCTGCCCCGAAGGGGATGTTGATCGACAGCGTCGCCGCCACGCGGTTGCCGTCGGCATCGATCACCGACAGATGGGTGGTGTCGGTGCCGCCGGGCAGGTCGGCGCGCAGGCCCAGGGTGTCGCTGGGGGTGGCGCGGTCGGGGTCGATGGTGGCGGCCCACTGCCGGGCGTGCGCCGTGCCGGTGAGCCGGGCCAGCGGCAGCCAGACAAAATCGGGATCGCCCAGGTGTGCGGCGCGGTCGGCATAGGCGCGGCGCATGGCCTCGATCACCCAGTGCCGACCCTGATCGTCCAGCGGCAGGGTCACGTTCAAGGCTTCAAGCTGGCCGAGCATTGTGGCCAGCGCGACCCCGCCGGCGGACGGTGGCGCCGCGCTGACGATGCGGGCATCGCGAAAATAACTGACCACCGGCGCGCGCTCGACGACGCGGTAGCCCCGCAGATCGGCCGGCTGCCAGTGCCCCCCGGCGGCCTGCACACCGGCCGCCAGGCGCTCGGCATAGTCGCCCCGGTAAAAGGCCGCTGCGCCCTGCTCGCGCATGGCGGCAAACAGCGCGGCCAGATCGGGTTGCCTGAGCCGGTCACCGGCCTTGGGGGGGTGGCCGCCGACGCCGAAGGTGGCGCGCGCACCGGCATCGAACCGGGGCCAGTGCCGGACAAAAGCGTCGGCCAGATCGGCATCCAGCACAAAGCCGTCCCGGGCGTGGCGCTCGGCGGCGGCCAGGCTGGCGGCCAGCGGCAACCGGCCGTATTGGCGGGCCAGATGATCGAGCGCCGCCGGTTGGCCGGGAATGCCGGCGGCCAACGGCCCATGCAGGCTGCGGGCGGAGACCGGCTCGCCCTGGGCGTCGAGGTAGTGTTCCAGCCGCGCGCCCATGGGCGCGGTTTCGCGGCCGTCGATCATCACCTCGAAGCCGTCCTCGGCGCGGTGGACCAACCAGAAGCCGCCACCGCCCATGCCCGAGCCGGTGGGCTCCACCACCGCCAGCACGGCCGAGGCCGCCACCGCCGCGTCCATGGCGTTGCCGCCCTGGGCCAACATGTCGCGGCAGGCTGCCGTGGCCAGGGGGTGGGCGGTGGCACAGGCCCCGGCCACGGCGCTGTCGGCTTCGGCAGGCGGCGCGCCACGGCAGGCGGTGGCCACCCACAACAGCGCCACGACGGCGCTCACGCTGATGCCTTGGCGGATGCGGGTCATGGCCTGAAGGGGTCCTCCGCGACGACCAGCCGTTGATACTTGGCGAGCAGCTGCTCGCGGGTTTCAGCGTGCTGCGGGTCGAGCGGAATGCAGTCTACCGGGCAGACCTGCTGGCACTGGGGCGCGTCGAAATGCCCCACGCATTCGGTACAAAGATTCGGGTCGATCTCGTAGATCTCGATGCCCTGAAAGATCGCATTGTTCGGGCACACCGGCTCGCAGACATCGCAATTGATGCAGTCCTGCGTGATCTTCAGCGACATGACGCCCCGCTCAACGCGAGCGGCTGCGCTTGGGCCGGGTGGCGGCTTCCTTGGCGAGCGGCCGCCCGAAACGCTCCAGCAAGGGCGCGATCACCGGCTTGGGCACCAGCTTTTCGACCGGCGCGCCCAGGCCCGCCAGCTCCCGCACCAGACTCGACGACAGGTGCGCAAACTCGGGGCTGGGCGCCAACATCACGGTGTCCAGCTTGGCGTAGAGGTCACGATTCATCACCGCCATCTGCCGCTCGTAGTCCACGTCCATGCCGTTGCGCACGCCGCGCACCAGCACGTTGACCTCATGCTCCCGGGCGAACTCGACCACCAGGCCCGAAAAGCCCACCACCTCGACATTCTTCAGGTCGGTGACACAGGACTGGATCAGCGCCACCCGTTCTTCTATGTTGAAGCGCGGGTTCTTGGCCGGATTGAGGCCCACGGCCACGATCAGCTTGGGAAACATGCGCGCCGCGCGGTGAATGATGTCGTTGTGCCCGAGGGTGATCGGGTCAAAGGTTCCGGAGTAAGCCGCTACGATCTTCACGGATGGACGACCTCTTGTTTGAGCAATGCGAAGCATACCTTTCCTGCCTGGCGCTCACGGTGCACGCTCAGGCCCTGCGGCAGTATCGGTGCCCGACCGGACGGCCATTCCAGATAGACCATGGCGCCGGGGTTGAGGCAGCGCGGCAGACGCTCCAGGCTGCGGCTCAGCAGGTCGCTGCCGTAGGGCGGGTCCAGAAACACCACATCGAAAGTCGCCGCAGTGCCCGACAACCAGGCCAGCGCATCCTGCTCGGCCACGCGCACCTGATCGAGCTTGAGCAGGGCGATGGCATCGCGTATCGCCGCCGCGGAACCCCGCTGGTTTTCGACGAACGTCACCTCATGCGCACCACGCGAAGCCGCCTCCAGCCCCAGCGCGCCCGATCCGGCGAACAGATCGAGCACCCTGGCGCCGTGGATGATGGGCGCCAGCCAGTCAAACACCGTTTGCCGCACCCGATCGGGCGTCGGGCGCACGCCGTTGCCGGCATCAAAGTGGATGAGCCGGGAGCGGTGATGCCCGCCGATGATGCGTAAGGTGCCGAGTGCGCGTCTTGCCATGGCGTCATGGTACGCAGGCCCGCGGGGTTTCCGCAGTCGCCGCGAGTCGCCGCGCCACCCGCGCCCGCCCGGCGCTGTTCTGACCTTAGAACCGTTGTTCATGTCGGCTGGGAATCAAGCACCGCGCGCTTATACTTTTCCGCATGGAAAATGCACTGCTCGAAAGCCCCGCGACCCTTGCCGCATCACCGGCCACTGAACCCGCCAGCGCGCGCTACAGCGACGCCCAGATCGCCGACCTCAACGCACGCTACACGCCCCTCGATTTCGAGGCACGCCTGAGGCTGTTCTACTCGGAGTTCGATGCCGACAAGGTGCTGGTGACCTCGTCGTTCGCCGCCACCTCGGCTTATTTTCTGCACATCATTCACCGCATCGAATCGCGGCAGAAGATCGCCTTCATCGACACCGGCTACCACTTCCTCGAAACCATCGCGTATCGCGACCGTTTGTCGAAGGAATATGGCCTTGAGGTGTTCGACATCAAGGCCGAGGACTGGAAGCACCAGTTCACGCGCGACGACCAGACTTGGGAGAAGAACCCCGACTTCTGCTGCTCGATCAACAAGGTCGAGCCGCTGGAGGCGATCAAGCCCAACTATGACGTGTGGGTGTCGAGCCTCATGGGCTGGCAAACCGACCATCGCGCCGGCATGGAGGTGTTCGAGATGCGCCGCGGCGTGCTCAAGTTCAACCCCATGATCGACGTCACCCGCGCCCAGCGTGACGCCTACATCGTCGATCACGGCCTGCCGTTTCACCCGCTGGTGGCCCAGGGCTACCAGTCCATCGGCTGCACCCATTGCACCGCCAAGGGCGAGGGCCGCAGCGGGCGTTGGGCCGGCAAGGCAAAGACGGAGTGCGGTCTGCACCTGTAAGCCGGGCGGCGGCGCAGGCTGGCCCGTCACCACGGGATCGGCTGGCCATCCCAGGCAAAGAAGCCGCCACTGTCCGCCGGCGTGAGCCCCGCCAGCACGTCCAGCAATTGCGCGGCGGCGCGCTGCGGCGTGAACAGTTTTTCGGGCTTCACCCCGGCCTGAAACGGCTTCGACAACCCGGTGTCGACCGTGCCGGGATGCAGCGTGCAGCAGATCAATGCCCTGGACTGGCGCGCCGCTTCGATGGCGGCGGTGTGGATCAACTGGTTCTGCGCCGCTTTGGCCGCGCGGTAGCTGTACCAGCCGCCAAGCCGGTTGTCGCCGATGGAGCCGACGCGCGCCGAGACACTGGCGAAGATCGCGCGCTCGCCGTGCCCTAACAAGGGCAGAAAATGCTTTGCGGCGAGAATCGGCGCAAAGGCATTCACCGCGAAGCTGGTGTGCAGGGCCTCAAGTGAAATGTCCTGCATGCGGCGCTCGGGGCGCAGCACATCGTTCTGCAACAGGCCGGGCGTGTGGATCACGGCATGCAGCCGGTCGGTCGCGGCGCCAATCTGCGCGGCGGCGGCGGCAAGACCGGGCTCATCGGTAGCATCCAGCGTCAGCGACGTGACCCGCAGGTCATCAAGGCACGCGCCCGAGCGACTGGCCGCCCACACCTGGGCCGCACCGCAATCCAGCAGGGCCGCCACCAGCGCCGCGCCGATCCCTTTTGAAGCCCCCACGACCAGCACCTGCTGTCCCGCCCAAACGTCCACGTTCATCACAACCTCGTCGGCGAGCAAATGGGCAGTGTGCATGGCTACCGGACTTGGCGCCCCCTCGGGCCTGCCCATGGCGCAGCGCTACACTACGCGCCCTTTTTGCCGCCTCCAGCCCGGTGCTTGCCATGTCTGCTCCCAAAGTCGGCTTTGTTTCGCTCGGTTGCCCGAAAGCGCTGGTCGACTCGGAGCGCATCCTCACCCAGCTGCGCGCCGAGGGCTACGACACGGCGCCCGACTACGCGGGCGCCAAGGTGGTGATCGTCAACACCTGCGGCTTCATCGACTCGGCGGTGGAAGAGTCGCTGGAGGCCATCGGCGAGGCCATGGCCGAAAACGGCAAGGTGATCGTCACCGGCTGCATGGGCGTGGGCAGCCACCGCGAGAAAATTCGCGAACGCTTCCCCGACGTGCTGTCCATCAGCGGCCCGCAGGATTTCACCTCGGTGATGACCGCGCTGCATCAGGCCGTGCCGCCGCAACATGACCCGTTCCTCGACCTGGTGCCCCCGCAGGGGATCAAGCTCACGCCGCGCCACTACGCCTACCTGAAAATCTCGGAAGGCTGCAATCACAAATGCAGCTTCTGCATCATTCCGTCGATGCGCGGCAAGTTGGTGTCAAGGCCCATCGACGAGGTGTTGCGGGAGGGCGAGCGGCTGGTGAAGGCCGGCGTCAAGGAACTGCTGGTCATCTCGCAAGACACCAGCGCCTACGGCGTGGACCTGAAATACGCACCCGGCACCTGGCAGGGCCGCGAATACCGCGCACAGATGAAGGACCTGTGCGAGGGCCTGGGATCGCTCGATGCCTGGGTGCGCCTGCACTACGTCTACCCCTACCCGCATGTGGACGAGATCATCCCGCTCATGGCCCAGGGCACGGTGCTGCCCTACCTCGACATTCCGTTTCAGCACGGCAGTCCGTCGGTGCTCAAGCGCATGAAGCGCCCGGCCTTTGCCGAGAACACCCTGGCGCGCATCCGCCGCTGGCGCGAGATCTGCCCCGACATCACCATCCGTAGCACCTTCATCGTCGGCTTTCCCGGCGAAACCGAAGCCGAGTTCGACGAACTGCTGGACTGGCTGGAAGAAGCCCAGCTCGACCGCGTCGGCTGCTTCACCTATTCCCCGGTCGAAGGGGCGGCCGCCAATGGGCTGGCCGATCCGGTGCCCTCCGAGTTGCAGCAGGAACGACAGGAACGCTTCATGGCGCTGCAATCCGAAATCAGCGCCGCCAAGCTGCAGGCCAAGATCGGCCAGGAGATCGACGTGATGATCGACGGCTTCGACGAAGACGGTTATCTCGTCGGTCGCTCGCAAGCCGATGCCCCGGAAATTGACGGGCGCGTGTATCTGGCCAGCGATGGCGACTTCCAGCCCGGCCAGATCGTCCGCGCCGAGGTGATTGCGGCAGACGAGCACGACCTCAACGCCGAAGTGATCGACTGACGCCCGGACGCAACCTTTTGGCCAGCTCGCACGTGTAACACTTCATGGCCTCAAGACCGCTGTTTCGTCGCCGTGATCGAGATGATGCGTTCGACCGGCTCATGCGCCCCCACCTGCCGGGGCTGCTTCAATTTGCCTTCCGGCTCACCCAGAACGAAAGCGCCGCCGAGGACCTGGTTCAGGACACCTGCCTGCGCTTCCTGCCCAGGCTGGACATGCTGGAGCGCCTCGACAACCCGCGGCAGTGGCTGGCCAAGGCGCTCTACCGGGTGTTCGTGGATCAGTACCGCCGCGACCAGCGCTCGCCCGTGGACTTACAGGACGAAGTGCCCGACTGTGAATCACCGCTGCCAACACCGGAAACCGAAGCCCTGCGCGCCTGCACCCAGGAGCAACTGCTCGCGGCGATGAAGACGCTGCCCCCTGCGGCCCGCGAACTCGTGATCTGGCACGACGTTGAAGGCCACACGCTGGACGCACTCAGCGACACCCTGAACACGCCGCTGGGCACGCTCAAGGCGCGGCTGCATCGCGCCCGCCAAAAATTGCGTGCCGAGCTGATGCAACCTTTTGGCCCCTCGGTTCGTGAGTGGGAGTAACACCCCCATTCCCAGTGCCATGAACTGCCACGACATCCACACCCTGCTGCCCGACCTAACGCCGCCTTGGCCGGCGGCGGTTGACGCGCACTTGGCTGACTGTCAGGCCTGCGCCCGGCAGGCAGAGGCTGAGGGGATGTTGCGCGACCAACTGCAGCACTTGCCCGGCATGATGCTTCGGCCCTCGTTCGAGGCGCGCCTTCGGCAGCACTATGCACCACGTCGAGTGATGTCACTGCGCCGCTTTGGGGCGACGGTGGCGCTGGCCGCCAGTCTGCTGCTGGCCGTGCTGCTGGTACTGCCCGAACGTCCGCAGGGCCTGGATGCCGGGCACCCGCTGGTGGCAGAGGAGCGGTTCGAGAGCCTGGAAGTACGCACCGTACACCTACAACTGAAAAGTGCCTACGCCCTTGATCAGGTGGTGATTCGCCTCGAGTTCCCAGAAGGCGTGGAGCTCGACGGCTATCGTGGCCAGCGGGTCATCGAGTGGACCACCACCATGCAGGCCGGAGTGCAGGTCTTGAGCCTGCCCCTGGTGGGTCACAGCGACCAACCGCTGGTCGCCACCCTTCAACATCGCAGCGGCCAGCGCCGCTTCGAAACCCCTGTTGTTTCAACCCGGGGGCACTCCACTGGATTACGCCCTCATCATCCGGAGGTATTGACCCATGCGTAAATCATTACTTGCTGCACTCATCTCGGGCGGTTTGCTCAGCTTCTCGGCAATCGCTCAAGAAGTGGGCGTCGAGCTTGAAACCGAAGCCGGTCTCGAGGCCGGTGACACCCAGGCGGCCGTCGGTGCCGATCTCGAAACCGATGCCGGTCTCGAGGCCGGTGACACCCAGGTGGACGTCGGTGCTGATCTTGATCTCGATGTGACACTGGAGGTCATCGATACTCCGGAAGGCATAGGCGACATGATGGGCCGTATCGAACTGCCGCCCAGCGCCAGCGATCAGGGCCGTGCCAGCTCAGCCCAAGGCCTTGAGCGTGCCAATGCGGCCCGCGAAGGCGGTGAAGCGTTCGGACAGTCGGGAGCCGAACAGGCGCGCGAAAATCGCGGCCGGCCGGATGGTGTGGGTCGCCCAGACTCTGCAGAGCGGCCAGATAGCGTGGAACGCCCGGACGACGTAGGTGGCGCTCCAGAAGGCATAGGTCGTCCCGATGGCGTTGGCGCTCCAGAAAGGATTGGCCGTCCGTAATCGACCTTGATAAGTCCGGAGGGCGTCCGCGAACTGTGGGGCAGCGGCGCAGCGGCGCAGCGGCGCAGCGGCGGGGGGTGTAATGCCCTCCGCCTTTTTGTGTGAGGACCAACTGTGATCACGAATAAGACACGTCATTCGAGATTCTTGATGAATGCATTACGTGCTTTGCCACTGTGGATACTCGCTCTGATGCTGAGTGCACCCACACCGGTCGGCGCCGTCGAAGGCCCAACGAGCAGCACTGCCTTTTCCGAGGGTGTGTCAGCCTATCGAGCCGGTCAATATGCTATCGCGGTGCGACAGTTTCAGACGGCCGAAGACGCCGGGCTCCGTTCAGCCAAGCTCTATTTCAATCTCGGACTGGCGCACTACCGCACCCGTCAGCTGGAGAAGGCGCAGCGGGCCTTCGCGATCTCTTCCCGCGATGCGGATTACCGCGGCGCGTCCCTGTTCCAGCTGGCCCTGATCGCCAGAAGCCAGCAGCGCACCGAAGACGCGCTGCGGTTGCTGGCCGCTGCAGAGGCCGCCGAGCCAGTCCTCGCCTCCCGAGTCGCCATCGTGCGCAGCCGCATCACCGGCGAACCGCTTGCCCTCACGCGCACGCAGCACTATGCCTATATCGGTGCGGGCTACGACAACAACATCAGCCTCAGCGACGATCGCCCCGAGTCGTTGCAAATCTCCAGCGGTTTCGTCGAAGGCCTGGGACAGCTCACGCACCGACATGATCGATTCGAGGGCGTGCTGCGCGGCTATCTGCAACACGCCTTCTCTGCCGATGATTTTGACGTGCTGGCAGCCGACGCCCACGGCTATCTGCGCTACCGGATGCTCGGCGCTGAAGCCGGGGTGGGTCCAGCCGTCGGCCTGCTGCGCTTTGGCGGTGACTCCTTCTCGCGGCAGGCCGGGGTACGCGCGTATTGGTTATGGTCGGGCACCGCGCGCGGGCTCAGACATCGCCTCGTTTACGAAGGCGACCGGGTGCTCGCCGATATGCCCTTCGAAAGCTTTGACGGGCACCGCCACATGCTGCGCTACAGCCTGCTCGCGCCAACTTACGACCTGCGCTACAGCTTCGAATGGAATGACCGGGAGGGCACCGCAGGTGTAGACAGCTTCGCCAGCCAATCGCCGGTACGGCATACGTTTTTCGCGCAACGGCAGCTGATACGGGGCGCGCGTTTCGAAGTGCTCGGCGGTCTGCAATATCGCCACACCCGCTATCGCGAGAACGAACGATTTTTCGATGCACAGCTCAATGCGGTTGAAGCACGGCGCAGCGAACACCGTTACCAGGCGCGCGTCACCACCCGATTGGCCAAAACTCGGGTGGGCCACCCCACGGCCGAGGTTCGCGCCACATTCAACGAGGCCAATCTGGAGCGGTTCAACTACGACCGCATCGAGCTGATTGCGGGCCTAGAATGGTTCTGATCGATCAGCGCTAGTGCCGCACCCAAGCCCGAATTGTGTTTTCGTGGGCTTCCATCAATCGTCGTCCTTCGGCGATGGCTTCCTTGGCGCGGTGAAAATCCATCAGCGCGAAGTCACGCAGTTCGGGCACCAGGGTCAGGTCGGGCGGATCGCCGGCCATGCGGCTGCGGGTGATGCGGTCCTGCATGATGTTGACGCTGCTGGCAATCACGTCGAAAAACCGCGGCGAGCCGCCTTCTTCGTCGCTGCCGCCACTGGACATGTAGTCGCGCACCCGATCCCACCAGCCGCGGTCGCGGGCCCGTTCGTCCGGGCTGGGCTCGGCCGGCTCGGCCGCGCGCGAAAAGTGCCGGCCCACCAACTGCGCATTGAGGTTGACGGCAATCACCAGATCAGCGCCCATCGCCCGGCAGGTGGACACCGGCACCGGGTTCACCAGACCGCCGTCCAGCATCCATTGGCCGTCGAACTGCACGGGCGAGAACAGGCCGGGCAAGGCGCACGAGGCGCGGGCCGCCGGCAGGATCGGCCCCTTGTTGATCCAGATTTCACGGCCGCTGCTCATCTCGGTGGCAACGCTGGCGTAGCGCTGCGCCAGCGAGCTGATGTCGGGATTGCGGTGCTGTGATTCGAAGAAACTGAACAGCGTTTCCCCTTTCACCACGCCGCCGGTGAAGCTGAAGTCGAGAAAACGAAAGACCTCGCGCGAGGTCAGGGTCTGCACCCATTCGGCAAACGCGTCCAACTGGCCTGACACGTACACGGCGCCCACCAGGGCGCCGATTGAGGTGCCCACCACCACCTGCGGTCGCAGGCCCATGGCTTCCAGCCCCTGAATGATGCCGATGTGCGCCCAGCCGCGCGCAGAGCCACTGCCCAGGGCCAGGCCCACCACAGGATCGGTCGAAAGGGCGTCGCTCATGTCACCGCATCATGAATCAACATGACGGCCACGCCCAGCACCAGCACGGCGAACGCGCCCTGCACCTTGTGCGGCGCCAATCGCTGCCCCAGTCGCTGCCCCCACAGCAGGCCGACCACCACCAGCAGCGCAAACGGCAGGGCAATGGGCCATAGCAAGGCGCGACCACTGAACAGCGCCATGCCCAGCGTGCCGCTGGACACCACCGCCAGCACCATCAGCGTGGTCGCGACGCAAGCCGAAAAACTGAGGCGAGACACGCGCATCAGGGCCGGCAGCACGATGAACCCGCCGCCCACGCCCAGCAGGCCCGACAGCAGCCCGGCCACGCCGCCGATGCCGCTCATGATCAATGCGGTGCGCGGCCGCCAGCGAAAGCGCCCGGTGTCGGGATGAATCGGACACAGGGGCGGCAATTGCATCGATTCCGGCAGGGCGGTCGATCCGCTGCGCAATCGCCACAACTGGCGCACGCCGGAGAGCACCAGCACCGCCGCGAACAGCAGCGCCAGCACGTCGTGCGGCGCTCTGGCGCCCAGCCACAGGCCGATCGGCGACATCAGCAGGCCCACCGTCGCGATCAGGGTGGCGGCGCGATAGCGCAACAGCGACTCCCGAAAGCCGCGCCAGGCGCCCACGGTCGCGCCGATGGCCACGGCCAGCAGCGACACCGGCACTGCCTCGGGCAGCGTCAGACCCAGTGCGGCCATCAGCAGCGGAATCGCAAGCAGGGTGCCGCCGGCGCCGGTCAGCCCCATCACCAGGCCGACCAACAGGCCCAGCGCCGCGGCGATCAGCACCGTGTCCATGGCCGCGCTCACGCCGGCGTCAGCGGCCAGACGAGCAGGATCATCAACATGGCGATCACGCCGACAAGGATCTGCAGCGGCAGGCCCAGCGGCCAGTAATCGCGGAACCGATACCCGCCCGGCCCGAGCACCAGCGTGTTCGACTGATGCCCCACCGGGGTCAGAAACGCGCACGAGGCCCCGACCGCCACCGCCATGAGAAACGGATCGGTCGCCACCCCCAGGGTGCCCGCGACGCCGGCGGCAATCGGACACATCAGCACCGCGGCCGCCGCGTTGTTGACGATGTCGGACAGGGTCATGGTGATGACCAGCACCGCCGCCAGGCCCCAGACCGGCGGCAGATCGCCCGCCCAGCTGCCCAGCGCGTTGGCGATCAGTGCGGCACCGCCGCTGGTGTCGAGCGCGGTGCCCACCGGAATCATGGCCGCCAGCAGAAAGATGATGGGCCAGTCGATGGCGCGGTAGATGTCCCGCGACGAGATCATGTTCGCGGCCGACATGACCAGCACGCAGGTCACGAAGCTGATGTGGATCGGCAGCCAGCCAACGGCCGCCACCGCGATCGCGCTGCCGAACAACCCCACCCCGGCCCAGACCCGGCGGTCATTGCCGATGCGCAAGTCGCGGTCGGCCAGCGGCAGGCAGCCCAGCACCGACAGCACCTCGCCGAGCGCTTCGCGCTCACCTTCCAGAATCAACACGTCACCGGCAGTGATCTGCACCCGCGACAGGCGGGTTTTCATCGGCTGCCCTTGCCGCGAAACCGCCAACAGGTTGATGCCGTAGCGCCAGCGCAGGTTGAGGCTGCGGGCCGTCTGCCCGTTCAGGCGGCCATCGGGCAGCACCACGCACTCCACCAACTGCACGTCTTCGACGCTGTCGAGGGTTTCAGTCTCGTCCTTGCCGCGCCCGCCCAGCGTGAGGCCCTCGGCCTCGATGAGCGCCTTCAGGGCCTCGGCCTCGGCCTCGACCCAGAGAATGTCGCCGGCCCGCACCGGCACGTGGCGGTGCTGGATGGGAATGCGCTGCTCGCCGCGCATCACCGTCAGCAGGGTGACGCTTTCGCCGAGTGCGGCCGCCGCCTCGCGCAGGGTCTTGCCCACCCAGGCGTGGTCTTCGGGCACCACGATCTCGCTGCGATAGCCTTCGACGTTGAACTCGATGCCCGCGGCCAGTTCGCCGTCACGCCTGGGCAACAGCCGCCAGCCCAGCACGCCCAGAAAGGCGACGCCGCCCAGCGCGATCGCCATGCCGACCGGACTGAAGTCGAACATCGAAAAAGGCTGTTCAGAGATGCGCGCACGGTATTGGGCCACGATCAGGTTCGGCGGCGTGCCGATGGCCGTCATCAGCCCGCCCAGCAGCGAGCCGAAGGCCATGGGCATCAGCACTTTAGACGGCGGCACCTGCCGGTCCTTGCAGAGCTTGATGGCCACCGGCATCAGCAGGGCCAGCGCCCCCACGTTGTTCATGAACGCCGACAGCAGGGCGACGATGCCGGTGAACAGCATCACCTGCACCATGACCCCGCCTTTGACCGCCGTCAGCGGCCGGGCGATGGTGTCCACCACCCCGGCGTTGACCAAGGCCTGCGAAATGACCAGCACCGCCGCCACGGTGACCACCGCCGGATGCCCCAGACCGGAGAACGCATCGCCCGGATCGATGGCGCCCAGCACCACCAGCACCACCAGCGCGCCCAGCGCCACCGCCTCGTAACGAAAACGGTCCCACACAAACAGCACCAGAATCAACGCCAGCACCACGAACACGGGCACATGGTCGGGCACATCGGTCAGCAAGCTCATGGCAGCGCCAGACTCCAGAGTGGAACCGTGATCAGGGACAACAGAATGCCCACACCCAACACCGTATTGGCCAGCGGTGGGTCCAGATGGTGCTGGTCCGCGAGGATCGCCGCCGAGATCATCGGCGCCATGGCGGTCTGCAGAATGCCGATTGACATCACCGCACCGCCCACCCCCGTGAGCAACGCCAGCCCCAGAGCCAGCAGCGGGGCCAGCAGCAGCTTCCACGACAGGGCGAGCGCCACCGGCGCCCACTGCCCGGGTTGCGGCTTGAGCTTGAACCGCAGCCCCACCGAGAACAGCGCCAGCGGCACCAGGGTGAGGGCAAAACGATCAAGCATCGTCGCCAGCATGTCTGGCCAGCCTCCCAGTTGGCCGACGATCACGCCCACCACCAGCGCAATGAAGGCCGGGAACAACAGCACCCGCCTGAGCATTTCCGTCGGCGTGACCGTGGCCCCACCGTAACGCGCCGCCACCAGCACGCCGCCCACCGCCAGCATGATGAAGCAGCCCAACTGGTCGGCCACCACCCCAAGCTGCAGCCCCGCACGACCGCGCAGCGCCTCCAGCAGCGGATACCCCAGAAACGAGGTGTTGCCGAGGCCGGTAACCAGAATCAGGCCGCCAATGGTGCCGCGTGACCAGTGCGCACGCGCACCCACCCAGGCGATCAGCGCCCAGGCCCCGAAGAACACGCCCCACTGCGTCACCACCAGAAACCACAGGGCGGTGTCGAAGTGCAAAGACGGCACGATGCCCAGCACCAGCGCCGGCAGCGCGATCTGGATCACCCACCAGTTCAGGGCCTGCGCCAAGCCGATGGGTGGCCGCGCGTAACGGGCCACCCCCACCCCCAGCCCCAGGCAGGCCAGCAGCAGCACGAACGCCGACAGCACGGCGGGGCTAGCCCTGCTTCGAGGCAGCCACGGCGGCACGCTGCTGGATGTCGAGCACCGTCATGGTCGTCATGTTGATGATGCGCCGCACCGTCGCGGACGCGGTCAGCACGCACACCGGTGCCGCACAGCCGAGCAACAGCGGACCAATCGCCACGTTCTGCCCGGCTGCGGTCTTCAGCAGGTTGTAGGCGATGTTGGCGGCCCCCAGGTTGGGCAACACCAGCAGGTTGGCACTGCCCTTCAGGGTCGATTCCGGCAGGGCGGCGAACCGCAGGTCGGCATCGAGCGCCGTGTCGCCGTGCATTTCGCCGTCGATCTCAAGATCGGGCCGGCGCGCGCGGATGAGGGCCAGAGCGGCGCGCATCTTGCGCGCGCCAAAGTCGTCGTGGGTCCCGAAGTTGGAGTGCGACAGCAGCGCCGCCTTGGGCGTGATGCCCAGATCGCTGAGCCGGTTGGCGGCCAGCAGGGTGATGTCGGCGATCTCTTCGGCGCTGGGATCAAGATTGACGTGGGTGTCGACCAGAAACACCTGTCGGCCCGGCAGCACCAGTCCGTTCATCGCCGCATACACCGACGCGCCCGGCCGACGCCCCAGCACCTGGTCGATGTAGTGCAGGTGCGCGGCCGGCGTGCTGATCGAACCGCAGACCATGCCGTCCACCTCGCCCTTCTTCAGCAGCATCGCGGCGATCAGCGTGGTGCGGCGGCGCATCTCCAGCTTGGCGAATGAAGGCGTCATGCCGTGGCGCGCCTGCATGCGGCGATAGTCTTCCCAGTACTCCCGATACCGCGGGTCTGACTCGGGATTGACCACGGTGTAATGCTCGCCCTCCACCAGCCGCAGCCGTTCGCGCTCGATACGGTGGGCGATCACCGCCGGGCGCCCCACCAGGGTCGGCCGCGCGATGTTCTCGTCCACCAGCGTCTGCACCGCCCGCAGCACGCGTTCGTCCTCGCCTTCGGCGAACGCGATGCGCTTGAATTCGTCCGGTGCCTCGCGGGCCGCGGCGAACATCGGCTTCATCAGGGTGCCGCTGTGGTGCACGAACTGGCGCAACTGGTCACGGTAGGCCCGCAGGTCGGGCAGCGGCCGCGTGGCCACGCCCTCTTCCATGGCCGCTGCGGCCACGGCCGGCGCAAGGCGCACCAGCAGGCGGGGGTCAAAGGGCTTGGGAATCAGATATTCAGGGCCAAACTGCAGGGCGCCGCCACGGTAGGCATTGGCCACGGTGTCGTCGGCCTCCTCGCGCGCCAGCTGGGCAATCGCCTTCACACAGGCAATCTCCATCCCGCGGGTGATGCCGGTGGCCCCCACGTCCAGCGCGCCCCGGAACAGAAAGGGGAAGCACAGCACGTTGTTGACCTGATTCGGGTAATCGGTGCGGCCGGTGGCGATGATGGCGTCGGGCCGCACGCTGCGCACCTGGTCCGGCAGAATTTCAGGCGTGGGGTTGGCCAGCGCGAAGATCAGCGGTCGCTTGACCATGCGCGCCACCATCTCGGGCTTGAGCACGCCGCCGGCCGACAGGCCGAGGAACATGTCGGCGCCCTCGATCACCTCGCTCAGGGTGCGCGCCTCGGTGGGCTGGGCGAAGCCGGCCTTGAGCGGGTCCATCAACTCGGTGCGCCCCTGATAGACCACCCCGGCCAGGTCGGTGAGCCAGACGTTGGACCGGGGCAGGCCAAGGTCGACCAGCAACTGCACGCAGGCCAGGGCCGCGGCGCCGGCACCGCTGACCACCAGTTTGATCTGGTCGATGGGCTTGCCCACCAGTTCAAGCGCGTTGAGCGTTGCCGCGCCGACGATGATGGCGGTGCCGTGCTGATCGTCATGAAACACCGGGATGTTGAGGCGCTCGCGCAGTTTGCGCTCCACCTCGAAGCATTCGGGGGCCTTGATGTCTTCGAGGTTGATGCCGCCAAACGTCGGCTCCAGCGCGGCGATGACCTCGACCAGACGATCCGGATCGGGTTCGTTCAACTCCAGATCGAACACGTCGATGCCGGCGAATTTCTTGAACAGCACCGCCTTGCCTTCCATCACCGGCTTGGCGGCCAGCGGGCCGATGTTGCCCAGACCCAAGACCGCGCTGCCGTTGGTGATCACCGCGACCAGATTGCCGCGCGCCGTGAAGCGGAAGGCATTGGCAGGGTCTTTGACGATCTCTTCACAGGCGGCGGCCACGCCCGGTGAATAGGCCAGCGACAGATCGCGCTGGTTGGTCATTTGCTTGGTCGGCGCAATCGCGATTTTCCCCGGCACGGGAAACTCGTGATAGTCGAGCGCGGCATCGCGTAAATCCTGATTCGGCTTCATGCAGAGGGCCTCTTTCACCCGGCGTTCGAACGAGGCGTGAAGCTTACGCTTGCGCACGCCTGCCAGCGCGATTCTGCACGCCGGTCGTGTCGCCCATCGCCCACAAAAAAAAGCCGCAGCCGCATCAACTGCGGCTGCGGCGTCAGGGGGCGCGCTTGAGGGCACCATCACGCCCATGCAGCCCCTCATTTCCGCGACCGATCAGGCCGCCTTGCGCACGGCCTCGGGTGCCGTCTGGCGAATCAGGTGATCGAACGCGCTCAGCGCCGCTTTCGAGCCCTCGCCCATGGCGATGATGATCTGCTTGTAGGGCGTCGTGGTCACATCGCCCGCGGCGAACACGCCGGGCACCGACGTCTGGCCCTTGGCATCCACCACCACCTCGCCACGCGGGCTGAGCTCGACGGCGCCCTTGAGCCAGTCACTGTTCGGCAGCAGCCCAATCTGCACAAAAATGCCTTCCAGCTCGACCGTCTTCAGCCTCTCGTTGGTGCGATCCTGATAGACCAGCCCGGTGACCTTCTGGCCATCGCCCTGCACCTCGGTGGTCAGCGCCGAAGTGATGACCGTGACGTTGCCCAGGCTCTTGAGCTTGCGCTGCAACACCGCATCGGCCCGCAACTGCGCGTCGAACTCGATGAGGGTCACGTGGCTGACGAGACCTGCAAGGTCTATCGCCGCTTCAACGCCGGAGTTGCCGCCGCCGATCACCGCCACGCGCTTGCCCTTGTACAGCGGGCCGTCGCAATGCGGGCAGTAGGCCACGCCCCTGTTGCGGTACTGGTCTTCGCCAGGGACGTTCATCTGCCGCCAGCGGGCGCCGGTGGCAATGATCAGCGACCGGGTTTTCACGGTGGCGCCGCTTTCAAGGGTCAGCTCGATCAGCTCGCCACCGGTGGCCAGTGCCTGCGCCCGCTGCAGGCGCATCACGTCCACCTCGTAGTCATTGACGTGCGCTTCCAGCGCCGTGACCAGCTTCGGGCCTTCGGTTTCCTTGATCGAGATGAAGTTCTCGATGCCCATCGTGTCGGCCACCTGGCCGCCAAAACGCTCGGCCACCACGCCGGTGCGAATGCCTTTGCGCGCGGCGTAAATGGCCGCTGCAGCGCCGGCCGGGCCACCGCCCACCACCAGCACGTCGAACGGCGCCTTTTCCCTGATCTTGGCCGCTTCGCGGGCGGCGGCGCCGGTGTCCAGCTTGGCCAGTATGCTTTCGATGCTCATGCGGCCGGCGCCGAAAGACGCACCGTTCAAGAACAGGCTGGGCACCGACATCACCTGCCGCTGCGCCACCTCGTCCTGGAACAGCGCACCGTCGATGGCGACGTGTTCGATGCGCGGGTTCAGCACCGCCATCAGGTTCAGCGCCTGCACCACATCGGGGCAGTTCTGGCACGACAGCGAGAAGAACGTCTCGAAGCGGTAATGGCCGTCCAGACTGCGAATCTGCGCCATCACCTCGTCGCTGACCTTCGGCGGATAACCCCCGACCTGCAACAGCGCCAGCACCAACGAGGTGAACTCATGGCCCAGGGGCAGGCCGCCAAAGCGGATGTGGATGTCCTGCCCCGGACTGTTCAGGGTGAAAGAGGGCGCGCGCTCCGCAGCATCGCGGGTCTCGCGCACGCTGATCTGCGACGAACAGGCCTGCAGATCGGCCAACAGTCCTTGAAGCTCGGTCGAGCCTTTGCTGTCGTCAAGGTTGGCCACGATCTCGATGGGCCGGACGACACGCTCAAGGTAACTTTTCAACTGCGCCTTAAGATCAGCTTCCAACATGGCGGGCTCCTGAAAAATGGGGGGCAAAAAAAACCCGCCGCCGCAGCGGCGGGCTTCCGTGGCGTGCTGGGATCAGATCTTGCCGACCAGGTCCAGCGACGGCTTGAGGGTCTTCTCGCCTTCCTGCCACTTTGCGGGGCAGACCTCGTCCGGGTTCTCACGGACGAACTTGGCGGCCTTGAGCTTGCGCAGGGTTTCCTTCATGTCGCGGGCGATCGCGTTGTCGTGAATTTCCAGGGTCTTGATCACGCCGTCCGGATCGATGACGAAGGTGCCGCGCAGGGCCAAGCCTTCTTCTTCAATGTGCACACCGAACGCGCGGGTCAGCTGGTGCGTGGGATCGCCCACCAGCGGGAACTTGGCCTTGCCCACGGCGGGCGAGGTGGCGTGCCACACCTTGTGTGAAAAATGGGTGTCGGTGGTGACGATGTAGATCTCGGCACCCAGTTTCTGAAAGGCGTCGTAGTGGTCAGCGGCGTCCTCGACTTCGGTGGGGCAATTGAAGGTGAAGGCGGCGGGCATGAACACCAGCACCGACCACTTGCCCTTGAGGCTGGCCTCAGTGACTTCGACGAATTCGCCGGCATGGAAGGCGGTGGTTTTGAAAGGCTGGACCGGGGTGTTGATCAGAGACATCGAATACTCCTTGGAAGGGGCTGGAAAGTGGGTAACATCCACGTTGTGCGATGCAGCATACGGAATTTTGACTATAGATAAAGTGATTATTTTAGATGATCACAATAGAGTAACTCTATGATTGATGTGTTCGGGGCGGCTTCGCCAACGGCGTAAGATTTCGTCCGTTGCAGACGTAGGCGATTCGCTCTGGCCGGCCAATCACCTTCGGGCGACCACCGTTCGTCGGCCGTGCCTTTACGTTCTTCCGCGCAAGGGGCAGGCTCAAACCAAGGCCACGTTGAAAAAGCCATTGAAGAGAAGCAGTTGTCATGAGCGCCTTAAGGCTTTCCTGACGATCCACATAGGCATTGTCTTACATCACAAACCGGACATTGGCCCCAGTCTTGCGTCCCCCTTTCGCCCCGCCACCACTGCCGCTGACCATGAGCAAAAACGTCGTCTTCATCGTGATGGACAGCTGTCGCTACGACAGCTACGCCCGTGCCCGCACCCCCAACATGGACCGCATCGGCCTCGGCGAGAGGCGCTTCAGCTACGCCTCGTGGACCTCACCGTCGCACTACACGTACCTGATGGGCATGCTGCCCCACACCAGTCCGCAGGGGGTGTTCGCCTCCGAGGTTTATAAAAAGGAGTTCGCACAGTGGGTGCCGCGCCTGGGCATCGAGGGCCTGTCGTTCAAGAACTTCGTGCCGCAACTGTCGCTGCCGCATGTGCTGCAGGAGAACGGCTACCGCACGGTGGCCCGCGTGTCGCTGCCGGTGCTCAACCCCATGTCGCACCTCAACCGTCACTTTGACGACTACAAGTTGATGGGCAACCACAACGACTTCGGCGGCATCATCCAGCAGGTCGAGTACGACGAAGACGAGCCCAGCTTCCACTTCCTCAATCTCGGCGAAACCCATTACCCCTACATGCTCGACGGCGATTCGATGCCGCACATTTCGGGTGTGCACGGCGTGTTCAAGCGCATGGATGACGACCTGGGACAGGCCACCGAAGATCAATTCTTCGACGACGACCAGATGCAGGACCTGCACGCCCAGCAGGTCAAAACGGTTGAGCATGTCGACACCCTGCTCGACGAACTGATTTCCAAATCACCCGCCAACACGCACTTCATCATCACCGCCGACCACGGCGAGTGCTTCGGCGAGAACGGCTACTTCGGTCACGGCCCCATCGTTCACGAGAAAGTGATGGAAGTGCCTTTTCTGGAAGGCGTGAAGCGCTGATTTTGATTGATTGAGGTATTCCCCATGACGCCCTCTGACGCCACCGTCCAGCCCCAAGGCCCCTTCGAGATCTTCGGTCTCAACCCGGGCAGTTTCCCGCCGCAGCTGGCGCTGGCGCTGGCGCGCAGTGGCGCCACCGGGGTCCTCGACCTGGTTCATGCCGGACCAGCCGACAGCGCGCGCCTGCATTTTGGCGATCTCGCCCGGCACACCGAAGCCCGCATCGGCCTGCGCATCGGCGCGGCCCAGTTGCCGCAGGCGCTGGAACTGCTGGCGCAGACACAAGAGCGCCGCCTCACCGTCTTTCTCGCAGCCGAAGCCACTGCGGTGCAACAGGGCTGCGTCGCCCAATTGCGCGCCGCCCACGCCGGGCTCACGGTGTGGGCCGAAGTCACCGGCGCCGACGCCGCGGCCGCATTGGGCGACACGGTCGATGGCCTGATCGCGCTCGGCCACGAGGCCGGCGGCTGGGTGGGTGAAGACACCAGCTTCATCCTGTTGCAGAAGTTGCACGGCGTCTCGTCGCTGCCGGTCATCGTGCGCGGCGGCATCGGCATCCGCGCGGCGGCGGCGTGTCGCGTGGCCGGTGCCCATGGCGTGGTGCTCGACGACTGCCTGCTGCTGCTGCGCGAGTCGCCGCTGCCGGCCGCCCAGCAGAACGAGCTGGCACGCCTCAACGGCGCCGAGTGCAAGCTCTTCGGAGAGCGCGTCGACCAGCCCCTGCGCGTCTATGGCAAACCCTCAAGCCCGGCCCTGAAAGCGGCTGACGCCGATGACCGCGCCGCCGAAGGCGGCCAGCTTCCCGTCGCCGAATGGCGCCAGCGCATGGAGGCGCGGGTTGCCTGGTCCGGCGACGCCGATTACCTGCTGCCGATCGGCCAGGCCATTGGACTCGCGGCGGGCTATCGCCAGCGTCACGGCTCAGTCGCAAAACTGCTGCAGGCCCTGCGCCGCGCCAGCCAGCAGCAGATCGAATCGGCTGCGGGCCAAGGCTTCCTCGACGAGGGCGGACCGCTGGCCGGCTCGCATGGCACCCGCTTCCCCGTAGTGCAGGGGCCAATGACGCGGGTGTCGGACGTGCCCGGTTTCGCGGTCGACGTGGCCAGGGGCGGCGCCCTGCCCCTGCTGGCGCTGGCGCTCATGCGCGGCCCACAAGTGCGCGACATGCTCGAACAGACCCGTGACCGGATCGGCGATGCGCCCTGGGGCGTGGGCCTGCTGGGCTTCGTGCCGCACGCGCTGCGCGAAGAACAGTGCGCCGAGATCTGGAAGTGCCCCCCGCCGTTTGCCCTGATCGCCGGGGGTCGCCCCGACCAGGCCGCCGAATTCGAAAAGCGCGGCATCACCACTTATATCCATGCGCCGGCGCCGGCACTGCTGCGCATGTATCTGGAACAGGGCGCGCGGCGCTTTGTGTTCGAAGGCCGCGAATGCGGCGGGCATGTCGGGCCCATCTCCAGCTTCCCGCTTTGGGAGCAGATGATCGAACTGCTGCTGGCCGAGGTCGCGCCCGCCGATGCGAAGGACGTGCACGTCCTGTTTGCCGGCGGCATTCACGGCGCCCTGTCCTGCGCCATGGTCGCCGCCATGACTGCGCCGCTGGCCGCGCGCGGCATGAAGGTGGGCGTGCTGATGGGCACCGCCTACCTGTTCACCCGCGAAATCGTCCACAGCGGCGCCATCGTTCAAGGCTTCCAGGACGAAGCCCTGCGCTGCCGCCGCACCGTGAATCTGGAAACCGGCCCCGGCCACGCCTCGCGTTGTGTCGATACGCAGTTTGCCCGCGAGTTCTTCGACACCCGTCGCCGGCTGATCCGTGAAGGCCGCAGTGCCGAAGAAATTCGCGACGATCTGGAAGACCTCAACCTCGGCCGTCTACGCATCGCCTCCAAAGGCGTCAATCGCAATGCCGAGGGCAAGATGGTGGCCGTTGCCACCGCCGAACAGCTCGACCAGGGCATGTACATGATTGGCCAGGTCGCCACCCTGCGCGATGCGCCGGTGGCGGTCGAAGAACTGCACCTCGACGTTTGCCGCGGTGCGCAGGTGCACCTCAAAGCCTGGGCCGAGGCCCGGGCCACCCGCCGCCAGCAGGCGCAGCCTGCCGACATCGCCATCGTCGGCATCGGCACGCTGCTGCCCAAGGCCGACGGCCCCGATGCCTTCTGGCACAACATCCTCAACCAGCACCGCGCCATCGGCCCGGTGCCGCCGGAACGCTGGGACCCCGAGCTGTACTTCGATGCCGACCGCAAGACCCGCGACAAGATCTACGCACGCTGGGGCGGTTTTCTCGACGAGGTGCCGTTCGATCCGATGAAGTTCGGCATTCCGCCGCGGTCGATGAAATCCATCGACCCGATGCAGTTGCTCACCCTTGAGGTCGCGCAGCGCACCCTGGCCGATGCCGGTTACGGCGAGGGCGGCTTCGATCGCGAAAACACCTCCATCATTCTCGGCGCCGGTGGCGGCCTGGGCGATCTGGGCCTGCAATATGGCGTGCGCGCCGAGTTGCCGCGCTTTGTCGAAAACCCCGACCCGCGCGTCTGGGACCGCCTGCCGGAATGGACCGAAGAATCCTTCGCCGGCACCCTGCTCAACGTCGCCGCCGGCCGGGTCGCCAACCGCATGGACTTTGGCGGGCTCAATTTCACCGTGGACGCGGCCTGCGCATCGTCGCTGGCCGCCATCTCCATTGCCGTTGGCGAACTGGAATCGGGCCGCAGCAACTTCGCCCTGGCCGGCGGCATCGACACCGTGCAGTCGCCCTTCGGCTTTCTGTGCTTCTCGAAGACCCAGGCGCTGTCGCCGACCGGCGCGCCCCGCACCTTCGACCAGGCCGCCGACGGCATCGCCATCAGCGAAGGTCTGGCGGTGGTGGCGCTGAAGCGGCTGGCCGATGCCGAGCGCGATGGTGACCGTGTCTATGCGGTCATCAAGGCGGTTTCGGGCTCCAGCGACGGCAAGGCCCTGGGCCTGACCGCGCCGCGTCCCGACGGGCAGATTCGCGCCCTGAAACGCGCCTACGCCAAGGCCGGCTTTTCGCCCGCCTCGCTGGAACTGTTCGAGGCCCACGGCACCGGCACCCCGGTGGGCGACAAGGCCGAAGCCGAAACCATCACCCGCGCGCTGCGCGCCGAAGGCGCTGACGCCAACAGCGTGGCCCTGGGTTCGGTCAAGACGCTGGTGGGCCACACCAAGGCCAGTGCTGGCGTGGCCGGGCTGATCAAAATGGCGCTGTCGCTGTACCACCGCGTGCAGCCGGCGCATTACGGCGTCGACAAGCCGATCGACATTCTGGCGGCCAGCGACAGCCCCGCCTACCTGCTCAAACAGCCGCGTCCCTGGGTGGCCAGCCCCGATCACCCGCGCCGCGCCGGGGTCTCGGCCTTTGGGTTTGGCGGCACCAACTTCCACGCCGTGCTCGAAGAATATGCCGGTGCCCAGGGCGCCACGGCCGGGCAGGACCGGTGGCCGCACGAACTGATCGTGTTCCGCGCCGCCGACACCGCCCAACTGCAACAACAGATCGCCCAACTGCAACCGGTGCTGGGCGCACCCGGCACGCTGCGCCTGGCCGAGCTGGCGCTGGCGCTGGCCCGCGCCGCCGACAGCCGTGGCGCGGCGCCGGTGCGACTTGCGCTGGTGGCCAGCGATTTCGCCGCGCTGGCAGCCGACCTCGACAAGGTCATCGCACATCTGCGCAACGGGCAGGCGCTGCCGCCGCACCTGAAACTCAACACCGGCACGCCGGCCGAGGCGCCGAAGGTGGCCTTTGTGTTCCCCGGCCAGGGCGCGCAGTACGTCAACATGGGCCGCGAAACGGCACTGTTCATCGACGAAATACGCCAGTCGCTGGAACACGCCGACCGCAGCCTCAAGGGGCAGTTTCCGCGTCGGCTGTCGCAATACATCTTGCCGCCGGCCGCGTTCAATGCCGAAACCGAGGCCGCACAGCAGGCCGCGCTCACCGACACCCGCGTCGCGCAGCCGGCCATCGGCGCCGTCTCGCTGGGCTATCTGGCCCTGGCGGAGCGACTGGGCCTGCAGGCCAGCGCCACCGCCGGGCACAGCTATGGCGAATACGTGGCGCTGGCCGCCGCTGGCGCCATCAGCCGCGACGACTGCCTCAAGCTTTCGGCCATCCGTGGGGCCGCCATGGCCCAGGCCAGCGCCAGCGCGGCGCCCGGCACCATGGCGGCGGTGCAGGGCACGCGCGAGGCCATCGAGTCGGCGATTCAGGGCTTCGCCGGCGTGCGCATTGCCAACCACAACGCACCGCAGCAGAGCGTGATCTCCGGGCCGCGCACGGCGGTGGAGTCGGCGGTCAAGGCGCTGGGCGATGCCGGAATGCGCAGCACGCTGCTACCCGTTTCGGGCGCCTTCCACACCGAACTGGTGGCCGATGCCCGGCCGCCGTTGTCGGCGGCGATCACCCAGACCCAGTTCCAGCCGGCGCGCGTGCCGGTGTACAGCAATCGTGACGGCCAGCCTTACCCGGGCGACCCGGCGCAGATGCAAGGCCAGCTCGACGGACATCTGTTGTCCAGTGTCGAGTTCGTGCGCGAGATCAAGGCCATGGCGGCCAGTGGCTGCGCGGTGTTCGTCGAACTCGGCCCGAAGAGCATCTGCACCCACATGGTCCGCGCCATTGTCAGCGACACGCCCGCCGTGGCGGTGTCGCTCGACGGCCAGGGCGGCGGCATCAAGGGCCTGCTGAGCGGGCTTTCGGAGCTCTGGACACAGGGTGTGACCCTGAATCCGGTTCGCCTGTTCGACGGCCGCGAACTGCGCCTGCTCGACGTGGCGCAACTGGCCCAGGCGGCCGTCCCCGACGCCATTCCCGCACATGCGTGGATGATCAGCGGCGGCTGCGCACGCGCCCCGGGTGAAACCGAGCGGCGCACCGGCCGCCTGCCGGCGCTGACCCTTGCCACCGCCCGCGCGGCACGCGCCGAAGCCGAAGCCGAAGCCAAGACCCGGAATGCCCTCACCAGCTCCGCCGTCGCCCCCACTCCGACGGCGCCCGCGCCGGTCGCCGCCAGCGCGGCGGCCATCCCCGGCGGCCTGATCGGAGCCGAGGCGATGCTGGCCTATCAGCAGACCATGCAGCAGTTTCTGGCGCTGCAGGAGCGGGTCATGCAACAGGCGCTGGGCCTGTCTCTTATACACATCTGACGCTGCCGACGATATGCAGTGTGTAGA
>OJDA01000031.1_pt1 | contig 71759 bp, 61 predicted proteins | sample 1592551 | NCBI WGS metagenome assembly OJDA01 (sample SAMN05416810, study PRJEB24817) | seawater metagenome | isolation source: Sea water | place: Canada:Atlantic | collected 2013-07
ACGAGATAGCGTAGCGTCTCGTGGGCTCGGAGATGTGTATAAGAGACAGGCCGAGCACGGGCAGTCGCTGGTGTTTCTGCACGCCGTGAAGCCCGGCGCCGCCAACCGCAGCTTCGGCTTGCAGGTGGCGCGGCTGGCCGGCGTGCCCGATGCCGTGGTGCAGCGCGCCCGCCGCGTGTTGCAGCAACTCGAAAGCGGCACGGCCATTCACCCTGCCGCGGAAGCCCCAAGGCCGGCACCGCAACGCTCGCTGTTCGACGCCCCGGCCGACAGCGCCGTCGAAGCACATCTGGCCCGGATTGACCCCGACGGCCTCAGCCCCCGCGAGGCCCTGGAGGCGCTCTATGCCCTCAAGGGCCTGTTGGCCGGCGGCAAGATGCCCCCGGCCTGAGCCGGGCGCGACCGAACCCGGCCCATGACCCGCACCCGCCCCCCGCCCTCGATCACCGTGCCGCTTGGCCTGCTGATCGCGCTGCTGATCGCCACCGCGCTGGCCGGCTTGAGCACGGTGGCGGCCGCCGGCGATGCCCGGTCGGTCACTGACGACCGGGGTCGCACCGTGCGTCTCGCCGCGCCGGCCCGGCGAATCATCGCGCTGGCGCCGCACATCGCCGAAAACCTGTTCGCCATTGGCGCCGGCCCACAGGTGATCGGCACCGTGAGCTACAGCGACTACCCCGAGGCGGCCGAGGCGGTGCCGCGCATCGGCAACCATGGCGCCCTCGACATGGAGCGGATCATCGCCCTCAAGCCCGACCTGATCATCGCCTGGGTCAGCACCGCGAACCGCCGGCAGGCCGAGCGCCTGGAGACGATGGGCTTCACCGTGTACTACTCCGACAGCCACACCTTCGATGAGCTGGCGAGCACCTTCGAGCGCATCGGCCATCTGACCGGCCACGACGACACCGCCACCGCGCTGGCCGTGAGCTTTCGCCAGCGCATCGCCACCCTGCAACGGCACTATGCCGACGCCCCGCCCGTGCGCGTGTTCTACCAGGTCTGGGACCAGCCCCTGATGACGGTGAGTGACCAGCACCTGATCGCCAAGGCCATTGCCGTGTGCGGCGGTGTGAACATATTTGGCGGGTTGGACGCACTGATACCGCGCATCAGCCCCGAAAACGTGCTGGCCCAGGACCCCGAGGTAATCGTGGCCGGCGGCATGGGCGAAGCCAATCACCAGTGGTTGCAGGCCTGGCGCCGCTGGCCGCAACTGCGGGCGGTTCGCAACGCACAGTTGCACTTCATTCCGCCGTCGCTGCTGCAGCGGCACACGCCGCGACTGCTCGAAGGCACCGAACGGCTCTGCAAGGCCCTTGATGAAGCCCGGCGCGTGCAGGCGCCGCCGCCATGAGCGGCCTGCGCCGGATGCTGGCGGTGCTGCTGCCCCTGAGCCTGCTGGCCTTGGCGGCTGGGGTGGCCATCGGCAGTGTGAGCATCAGCCCGCTGGAATTGTGGGCGGTGGTGCGCGGCCAGGGCGACGCCCTGCACCGCATCCTGCTGCTGGACCTGCGTCTGCCGCGGGCCTTGTCGGCCTTCGCGGTGGGCGGGCTGCTGGCGGTGGCCGGCGCGCTGATGCAGATTCTGCTGCGCAATCCGCTGGCCGACCCCTACGTGCTGGGGCTGTCGGGCGGCGCGTCGGTGGGCGCGCTCACCGCCATGCTGGCCGGACTGGGCGTGGTGATGATTGGCGGTGCCGCGTTCGCCGGGGCGCTGGCCTCGACCCTGATCGTGTTCGGCATTGCCCACGGCGCCGGCAGTTGGTCGCCGGTGCGGCTGCTGCTCACCGGCGTGGTGGTGGCCGCCGGCTGGGGCGCGCTGGTGAGCTTCATGCTGGCGGTGAGCCCCAGCAGTGAGTTGCCCGGCATGCTGTTCTGGCTGATGGGCGACATGGCGCACGCCCGCAACCCCGCCGTGCCGCTGACCATACTGCTGGTGGTGGTGCTGGCCGCAGTTCCGTTTGGCCGCACGCTCAACATTCTGGCGCGCGGTCCGCAGCAGGCCGCCGCCCTCGGCGTCGCGGTGCGTCGCATCGAGTGGCTGCTGCATCTGGCCGCAGCGCTGCTGGCGGCAACGGCCGTCACGGTGGCGGGCAGCATCGGCTTCGTCGGCCTCATCGTGCCGCACCTGCTGCGGCTGATCATCGGCAACGACCAGCGTGTGCTGCTGCCGGCATCGGCCCTGGCGGGCGGCATTCTGCTGGTGCTGGCCGACACGCTGGCGCGCACCCTGATCGCGCCCGAGCAACTGCCGGTGGGGGTGATCACCGCACTGCTGGGCGTGCCGGCATTTCTGTATCTGCTGCACCGGAGCCCGGCGTGACGGCGGCGCTGGTCACCCGCGATCTGGTCATCGACATTCCCGGCCGTGACGACGGCCGCGCCCTGTCACTCACGGTTCACACCGGCGAGCGCTGGGGCATTCTGGGTCCCAATGGCGCGGGAAAGACCACCCTGCTGATGACCCTGGCGGGCCTGCGCAACCCGCGCCACGGCAGCATTGAGTTGCTGGGACAACCCCTGGCGACGCTCAGCCGCGCTGCCATCGCACGCGGCATCGGCGTGGTGTTCCAGCAGCATCACGACGGCTTCCCGTCCACGGTGATGGAAACCGCGCTGACGGGCCGTCATCCACACCTGCGCGCATGGTCCATGGAAGGCCCACAAGATCACGCGATTGCCGCGGCGGCCCTGGCACGCGTGGACCTCGCCCACCTGCGCGACCGCGCCGTGCAAACGCTGTCAGGCGGCGAACGCCAGCGGCTGGCCTTTGCCACCCTGCTGACCCAGTCCCCCACCCTGTTCCTGCTCGATGAACCCACCAGCCATCTCGACCTGCACCACCAGATTGCCCTGCTGGAACTGGTCACCGACGAAACGCGGCGCGGCCACGGTGCCGTGCTGGCGATGCATGACATCAACCTCGCGGCGCGCTATTGCACGCATCTGCTGCTGCTCTATCCCCAGGGCGACGCGTGCTGGGGCCAGGCGGCCGACATGCTGTCGGTCCCCGCCCTGGAACGGCTCTACGACCAACCGCTGGCCAGCGGCAGCGTCGACGGCCTGCGGGTGTTTTTGCCCAAGGCGGCGTCGCCACATCGCCAGATCGAGTGACATGCCGGCGCAACACGGCCCGCCTAGCCTGTGATGTTTTGGCCCCATGAGCCCCCGCCGATGACGCTCCGACCCGCCGCCTTCACACTGGTAGCGCTCCCTCTGCTGCTGAGCCCCCTCGCCTCTGCGCATACCCCCGGCCCGCAGCACGACGATGGCCATCCGCGCTGGCTGGCCGGCGACCACCACATCCACAGCCGCTACAGCGTGGGGCTGAATCACGACACCGATCCCCCAACGCCCGTGCTCGGTGGGGATGCCATCTACCCGATCGCGATGAACGCGGTGATGGCCCGCCGGTTTGGCCTGGATTGGACGGTGGCCACCGACCACGGCGGCCCCAATCACGCGAAGGTCAATCTCGAATTTGCCTATCCAGAGTTGCTGGAATCGCGCAAGGCGGTGCCCGAACTGGTGCAGTTCTTCGGCATGGAATTCGACACCCCCGGCGCCGATCATTCCAGCATCATCATGCCGCAATCGCACGACGAAGCTGCGCATCTGCACCAGATCGAGCGCCACTACAACAGGCGCGAGCCCTGGCCGGAAAATCCTGAATGGGACTCCGAACCGCGCATGCTCGAAGCGCTTGAGGCCATGAAAGCGCTACCGCAGCCGCCGCTGGTGATTGCCCATCACCCGTCGCGCTCGGCGACCGGCCTGGGGGACTACGGCATGACCGCGCCGGCCGAACTGCGCGCCTGGAACGATACCGCGCCACACATCGCCGTCGGCATGGAGGGCGCGCCCGGCCATCAGGCCACGGGCCAGATCCGCGATCACCTGGCGCCGTCGATGTACGAAAAATACTTTCAGGGCGCGCGCCCGCGCGGCGCCTACGCCCGCGCTCCCACGATGGGCGGTTACGACCAGATGACCGCGCGCCTCGGCGGCTTCTGGGATGCCATGCTCGGCGAAGGCCGCCGCTGGTGGATCACCGCCAATTCCGACAGCCACATCCACTGGAGCGAGGGCGGCGCCGACTTTTGGCCCGGTGAGTACTCCAAAACCTATGTCTACGCCGCAAAGAACCCCGATGCCATCCTCGCGGCAATCCGCGCCGGCCGGATGTTCGTCACCACCGGCGACCTGATCTCCGAGCTGTGGGTCACCGCCAGTACCGGCAGCGCCCACGCGCGCATCGGCGGCAGTCTGGCGGCACGGCGCGGCGACGACGTGACCGTGCAGATCCGCTTTCTCGATCCAGAAACACCCAATCACAATGGGGACAATCCGTCGGTGGCGCGGGTTGATCTGATTGCCGGCGACCTCTCCGGACCAGCCTCGCGGCCCGACCTGGATGTCCATCCGACGGCACGCGTCGTCGCCCGCTTCAGCCCCGGGCAGTGGCGCAGCGAGGGCGGCCATCAGGTCATTGAACACACCTTCAAGGACCTGCGCGCGCCGCTGTACCTGCGCGTGCGAGGCACCAATACCGACGAGCTGGAACCTCAGCCAGACGCCAACAACGAAGACGCCTGGACTGATCTGTGGTTTTATTCCAACCCCGTTTTCGTCGCCTTGACCGAGCCTTAGCCACAGCGGCCTTACAGGCCGCGGCAAGCCCGATCACGCGCAGGCGCGGCGCCCTCAGCCTTCCAGATACAGTTCTTTGAGCCGCGCGCGCTGGGCGGCATCGACCCCCAGTTCGCGCTCAAGGAAGACGGTGACACTGCCGTAGTCTTTCTCGATCTGCTCGAACATGGCCTCGATGAATGCCGGCTCGGAGCTGAGCAGTACCGCGCGCGCCTCCGGCGACCACTGCGCCATCAGGGCGCTGAAGGGCGATTGCTTCGGGGTCCCGTCGCGGTTGGCAGCGGGCGCGGCGAAGACTTTCTCGAAATCCACCACGTCGTCCGACATCGCGTAATCGGCCACCACGACATCGCGCGGCACGCCCAGCGCGGTCAGCAGCAGTGCGGCTATGCGCCCGGTCCGGTCCTTGCCCGCCGAGCAGTTGAAGGCCAGCGGCGCCTTGCCGTCGGCGAGCTGGTCGAACACGGCGGTGTACTGCTGCTTGAAGTCGTAGGCGCCGTGCCGGTAGTTGTGCTTGAAGGCTTCACGGGCCCGTTCAGGGTCGGTCACCGGACCCTGACGCATCAAGCCGCGCAGCGTCGGCCCGCCCTCGTCGTCGCCCTTGCGCCCCCGGGCCTCGACCATGGGCTGCTCCCAGGCCAGGTATTGCAACGCGGGGCTGATGCGCTGCCACTGCGTGGGCTCGTACTCGCGCTCCTCGGGCGAGCGCAGGTCGCACATCACCGCGATGTCGAGGCGACGCAAATAATCGTAATCCGCCTCGGTGAAGTGGGCCATGGTGCCGGAGCGATAGAGCTTGCCCCAGACCACGCGGCGACCGTCTTCGGTGGCATAGCCGCCCAGGTCGCGGAAGTTGCGCCCGCCCTCAAGCGGCAGCACCCGCTCGGCCACCCAACGGCCTTCGCCCTGTTTGGGTTGCAGCCACACGTAGGGGCGCACCTCGGCCGTGTAGGTCAGGTCGTGTGCGCCGTCGGCATCGGCCTTCGACACCGGCCTGCGCTGAGCAGCGGGGGCGGCGGGCGAGTCGGCCAGAAACACATCGACCGGCGTCGACGATTGCCAGCGGATGCTGAGCGTGTCGCCAACACGCGACAGCTCGGCGAAGGCGACCTCGGCGTGCGCGGCGGCGCCGTGGGTCAGCCCGGCGAGCAGCACCAGGCTGCCACCCAGTACGCGGACGCGGCGGGCCGGTTGCGATTTGATCTTCATGTGCGGGCCTTTAAAGGTTGATGCGAATGCCGGCCAGGTAGCGGCGACCGAAGGCTTCCACCTCGATGGGCCGCGCGCTGTTGCCGGCGTAGCGAATGCCGAGCTCGTCGGTCAGGTTGTTGGCGTCCATGTACAGCGTGACCGCCGGGGTGAGCATGTAGCGCACCGACAGGTCCACCCGCTCGGTGGCCTCCCAGAAGGTATCGGTCTGGGCGTCTACCGAAATGTCATCGAGCCAGTCGGTGCGGTGCTGATAGCTCAGCCGCACCGACACGTCGTAGTTCTCGTAGAACATGGCGATGTTGGTGATGCGATCAGACGTGCCGGGAAAATCCACCTTGCGGCCTTCCGGGGTAGTGAAGCTGCCGTCGAGGAACGACACGCTGGCCTGCATGCCCAGGCCGTCGAACAGGGGCGGCAGGAAGCTCCACGGATGGTTGTAGGAGAACTCGACACCGTAAAGCTCACCGTCCTCGCCGTTGAGTGTGGTTTCAAACTCATAACCGCTGCGGTCAACACCGCCGAAGTTGAAGCGGTCGTCGCCCACCCGGGTCAGTGAATCGAACAGCACCTGGTCCACGTCGCGGTAGAACGCGTTGACCGCCAGCAGCGCGGCGCGGGCGAAATACCATTCCAGCGAGGTATCGACGCCATAGGCCGTTTCGGGCTCAAGATTGGGATTGCCGCCGGAGACCCGCAGGTCGGTGTCGTCGAGGCTGGCATTGGCGCGCAGCTCGTCGAAGCTGGGCCGCGCCGCGCCGGTGACACCCGAAAGGCGGTACTTGAGCGTGTCGGTCACGTCCATATTCCAGTGCACGCTGGGGAAAACATCGGTGAAGCTGTTCTCCACGCGCAGGGGGTTACGGATGGGCGGCGCGCCGTCGGCGCCGGGCTGGCTGACGTTGCCGGCGCTGGTGATGTCGACCCGCTCCACGCGCACACCGGCCAGCAGCCCGTGGCGGCCCCACTGCCAGTGGTTCATTGCGTAGGCGGCCGTGATGTCTTCATCGACCTGATAAGCCTGCGCCGGATCACGGGTCGGCAGCGCAAAGTTGCCGGTGCCCGCCGCATTGGCGGCGGCGGCAGCGGCAAGCACGCCGTCAAGCTGACGGCGCAGACCACGGTTGTCGATGTAGTTCCAGTCGAAGCCGCGCTGGAACTGCTCGTCGATGCGCTTGCCGGTGATGAAGTCGAAGGGCGTCCACGGCGCGCCGAGCGCTGCGGCCGTCTGGCGCAACGGCAGCGAACCCACCGTGCCGTCCGGCCGCAGCAAGGCAAAACGCCCCGGGCTGACCGATTCGCGGGTGTCGTACTGGAACCCGAAGCTGAAGGTCGAGGGCCCGCCCAGCACGTTCAGCTCGCGCTCCAGCTCTCCCTTGAGGGTGTAGGACTCCGATTCCGAGCCGCCGCCGAAGTACACCAGAACCTCGGTATCGAAGGCCTGCTGGTCGAGACGACTGGGACTTCCACCCCCAATGGTGACGACCGGAAAATTGGGACCCGCGCGGAACGAAAGGTCGGGTCGCAGTGCCGCGTCCCCCGCAACCTGTGCCACCAGAGGCAGATCGGTGAGATCTTCGGTTTCGGTGTAGGCGAGCTGCCAGTTGCCCCGCCAGGCACCGAGCTCGTGCTCGCCGCGCAGTACGTTGTAGAAGGTGGAGTTCTCGTAGTCCCCTTCTTCGAACAGGCCCTGCACCGGAACACCCTGCAGATCACCGCCAGCAAAGTCGCGTGCGCCGCCTTGGGCGCCGGCAAAGTTGAACGTGTACTGGTTGCGCAGTTCGTCGTCCTTGAACTCGGCATGGAGGCTGGTGAAGCTGAGGCGATGGCCCGGCGCGGCTTCAAATTCCAGCTTGCCGGAATAGGCGTTGGTCTCGCGGATGGTCACGTACTTGGCGATGCGATAAGACGAAATGCCCACATCGTCGTAACCCGGTTCGGCGTTGTCGGCCTGCTGCTCAAACTCAAAATGCGAAAGCGAGAACACGGCCCCGATGCGGCCATCGCTCCATGCCAGACGTCCGGAATAGGATTCCTGCGGGCCATCTCCGAGGTCGACGAATCCGTACCCACCCTCCAGCTGGATGTCCAGACCCGGCGGGTTGTCCAGCGCTGAATAGGTGTTGATGTCGACCCTACCGGCCAGCGCCTCTGCAGGCATGTCCGGCGTCAGTGTCTTGCTCAGTTCCACCGATCCGATCAGCGCCGCGGGCACGGAGTCGAAGCGGAACACGCGATCCTGCGCGCCGAGCACGTTGATGCCGTCGAACGACACCTGGGTCCAACGCGATGGCCCGCCGCGCACCTGGATGAAACGTTCCTGGCCCTGGTCACGCTGCACTGCAATGCCGGGCAGCCGCGCCAGCGCCGCCGCTGCGGTCTGGTCGGGGAAGCGCCCAATGGTGTCAGAGGCGATCACATTGACTACGTTCGCGGCGGCCCGCTGCGCATTGATCGACGCTTCAAGACTGTCGCGGATCGGGGTGGCGGTCACCGTAATTTCGTCGGTGACTTCGTTGGTGACCTCATTGGTGTCCCGGACTTCGGCGCCCGGCGCCGAAGCCGTGGCGGAGTCGCCCACCTGCGCGGGCGCGGTTTGCGCCTGGTTCGCATCATCAGATGCCGGCGCCTCAGACAGTTGTTCGAGGTAGGCGTCGGCCTCCTCATCGGCCTGCGTCTGCTGGGCGATCGCCAACGGCGGCGCAACGCCCCAGCCCAGTGCGCACAGCGCAACAGCCCCGCCCCAACCCATCCGTTTGTCCACCCGGCCAACCTTCATTTCCCTTCCCCGTTTCGCGATTTGGTAGTCGGCGACTCTAGGGACAAGGCCGTTACCCATCGGTGGCATGAAGGTGAAGGTTTAATGTCACCGCCGCCCTCACGGGTCCGGGCGCCGTACAGGTTTGCCCTGTTCGACGCCGCTCGGCGCCACCGCCGGTCTTGCGCAAAGGCGAACGAGACGGGATCTGCGAGCGCGCGGTCGCCCCCAAGCGGTCCGGGCCGACTGATGGTTGCGCGTGCAGCTGCAAGGGTCACGCTCGACGGGCTGCGCCCAAAACAATTATCAGTGCCCACCTCGCATTGCGGTGGCGCGGCCCTACGATAGCGCCGCGCCGCCCCTCACCGGCGCGTTGTCGGTCGGGCTGAGGTCAACATTCGAGAGGCATTGCCAGATGGTCATTGTTCTGTTCGTTGTGGGCTTGGGGCTGTTGATCGTTGGCGCCGAGGCGCTGGTGCGCGGCGCGTCGAAGCTGGCAAGCCTGTTCGGCATTTCGCCGCTGGTGGTGGGCCTCACGGTGGTGGCCTTTGGCACCAGTTCGCCGGAGCTGGCGGTGAGCATCAACGCGGCGCTGAACGATCAGGCCAGTATTGCCCTGGGCAACGTGGTGGGCAGCAACATCTTCAATGTGCTGTTCATTCTCGGGGCGGCGGCCTTGATCGTGCCGCTGGTCGTCACCCACGCGCTGATCCGCCGTGACGTGCCGTTGATGATCGGGGTGTCGGTGCTGGTCTGGCTGTTCGCCTTCAACGGCAGCCTGAGCCGGGTCGAGGGTCTGGTGCTGTGCGGCCTGCTGGCCGGCTACATTGGCCTGCTGATCACCCACAGTCGTCGCGAATCAGCCGCCGCCTTGGCCGCATCGGATGCCGGGCCCGCGCCGGCGGCAACGGCGAAGACCTGGCTGGTCAATCTGGGCCTGGTCGCGGCGGGGCTGCTGCTGCTGGTGATCGGCTCGAAGTGGCTGGTCGAGGGCGCCGTCACCTTCGCCCGTCATCTGGGCGTGAGTGAGCTGGTGGTGGGCCTGACCATTGTGGCCGCCGGCACTTCACTGCCCGAGGTGGTGACCTCGATCATCGCGGCGCTGCGCGGCGAGCGGGATATTGCCGTTGGCAACGTGGTCGGCAGCAACCTGTTCAACCTGATGGGGGTGCTGGGCATTGCCAGCGTGGTGGCGCCCGCCGGCATGGCCGTGACCCCTGCGGTCATCGGCTTCGACCTGCCGGTGATGATGGCCGTGGCCGTGGCCTGCCTGCCCATCTTCTTCACGGGCGGCGAGATCAGCCGGCGCGAAGGAGCCGTGTTGCTGGCCTATTACGTGGCCTACACCACGTACTTGATTCTGGCCGCGACCCAGCACAGCGCGGTGCCGACGATCGGCAGCGCGATGCTGTATTTCGTGTTGCCGCTGACCTTTCTCACGCTGCTGGTGTTGCTGCTGCAGGAGCGCCGGCGCCGCGCCCGCTGAGACTCCGATCAGGCGGGAATGTGGGTGGTGGTGACTTCGGCAATGAGCTTGCCGTCGGCGCCGGTCACGACGGTGCGCACCACCGTCAGCCGGCGCCCTTTTTTGACGAAGCGGGCGGTGGCGCGGAACACGCCGTCTTTCTGATTGCTGAGCACGTTGGCGTTGAGGCTCACTGCCAGCGGGAAGCCGGAAATGCCTTCGGTCATGTCGCGGTTGCCGAATGCCAGCGCGGTGGCGCAGACATCGGCAAACCACAGAATCGCCCCCGCATGTGCGGTGCCGAAGGGGTTGAGCAGACCGGCCTCCACCGGCATTTCGCCCACCACGCGGTCGTTGTGCTGTTCGACGATACGAAAGCTGATGTTTCCGGCGACATCCATGCACTCCACCCTATGTTGAACGTGAACCCTGTCGCGCAGCCTAATCGACTGATCTTCTTCGCATCGTTTATCAGTTGCGAACGATTCCTATTTACGTATAATGCGGCCTCGCTCGTCCTTCCTGGAGCCTGACCATGACCCCGTTCGCACACGCCCCCTTGATGCGCTCGTCCACCACCGCCAGCCCATTGCCGCCGGCCGCCGACCCACGGCCTCGCGTCCGTTCAGAGAGCCTGTTCCGCAATGGCAACTCGGAGGTGCTGATCGAGCACGGCGACCAATGCTACCGGCTGCGGCTGACCCGCCAGGGCAAGCTGCTGCTGCACAAATAAGCGCCAGACACCCCCTCAGGTTCTCCTCCCGCATCGGCTCTCCAAGCGCGTTTGCGCGTCATCCACCCATGCGGAATTCGCCCCGGGGCCTGCCCGGGGCCCCTTTTGCGGGCGCCCAAGTCGGCAGGCTCGAACGATTGTTGCGAAAATATCGCCATGAACCCTGCACCCACCGCTGTTCCCGAACCCCGCCGCGTCGGCAACTTCAATGTCGAGCGGGTGACCCAGGTCCATCACTGGACCGACGCCTATTTCAGTTTCTCCACGACCCGCAGTGAAGAGTTTCGCTTCCAGAGTGGCCAGTTCGTGATGCTTGGACTGGTGGTCAACGACCGGCCGCTGATGCGCGCCTACTCGATTGCCTCGGCGGCCTGGGAAGACGAGCTCAATTTCTTCAGCATCAAGGTGCAGGAGGGCCCGCTCACCTCGCACCTGCAGCACCTGTCGGTGGGCGACGACGTGCTGGTGGGCCGCAAACCTACCGGCACGCTGCTGATCGACGACCTGCACCCCGGCCGAACCCTGTTCCTGCTGGGCACCGGCACCGGGCTGGCGCCGTGGTTGTCGGTGGTGCGCGACCCGGCCACCTACGAGCGCTTCGAGCATGTGGTCGTGGCCCACGGGGTGCGTCACGTGTCCGATCTGGCGTATCAGGACGCGCTGTCGCATCAGCTGGCGCGCCATGAGTGGCTGGGGCCCAGCATTGAGCAGAAGCTGCTTTACTACCCCGCCGTGACGCGCGAGCCGTTCCGCAACCGGGGCCGCCTGACGCACCTGCTCGACAGCGGCCAGATGTGCACCGACCTGGGCCTGCCGGCGCTGGACCCGGTGCACGACCGCGCGATGATCTGCGGCAGCCCCACGGTGCTCGCCGATCTGCGGGCGGTCCTGGACCGGCGTGGCTTCACGCCCTCACCGAGGATCGGGACGCCGGGGGATTACGTGTTCGAGCGGGCCTTCGTCGAACACTGAGAGAACCCCTCACACCCCTGACACCCGGGCCGCGTCAGTGCCCGACGGCTTGGCAAGGCGCCGCCTGTTGGCATTCTCAGCCCAGGGCCTTCAAGGGGGCCAGCTCGGCGGGGCTGAACCCCGCTGCCTCGCGCGCGGCCCAGTTGAACGGGGCCTTCAGGTGCATGCCGTATTCACGCAGCAGCGCCGGGAACAGGGTGTCGGCATCAAGGCCACGCCGTTCGCACAGCCAGCGAAACCAGCGGCTGCCGATGGCCACGTGACCCACCTCTTCACGCAGGATGTCGCGGAGGATGGCGACCGTGTCGGCGTCCCCGGCCTGGGTGAGCCGCTCGATCATGCCGGGCGTCACGTCCAGCCCGCGCGCCTCCAGCACCCGCGGCACGCAGGCCATGCGCACCAGCACGTCGTGGGCGGTTTTCTCGGCGGCTTCCCAGAGCCCGTTGTGGGCCGGAAAGTCGCCATAGGCATGGCCCAGTTGCGCCAGCCGCGCGCTGAGCCAGCCGAAATGGCGGGCCTCGTCCTGGGCCACGCGCAGCCAGTCTTCCGCGTACTCGGCCGGCAGATCACCGAAGCGGCAGGTGGCATCCAGCGCCAGATTGATGGCGTTGAACTCGATGTGCGCAATGGCGTGAATCAGCGCCGCGCGACCGGCCACCGTGCCCAGGCCGCGATGCGGCACCTGACGCGGCGGCACCAGCGCCGGCCGTTGCGGGCGGCCCGGCACCGCGTGCGCTGGTGGCGGGGTGGCTTGGGCCGCGGTGCGCGCCTGGGCCGGGGTGAGGGCGGCAACCCGGCGGCACTTGGTGGCCGGATCGGTCTCGACCAGCGCCGCCCACACCGGATGCCATGCGCTCACGCGGCGGCGAGTGCCCGGTCGAGGTCGGCGATGAGATCCACCGGGTCCTCAAGCCCCACGGCGATGCGCACCAGACCTTCGGTGATGCCGGCATCGGCGCGGTCCTCGGGTGAGATGCGCCCGTGGGTGGTCGAGGCGGGATGCGTCACCGTGGTCCGCGCGTCGCCCAGGTTGGCGGTGATCGAGCACAGTCGCGTGCCATCGACGAAGCGCCAGGCCGCCTCGCGGCCGCCCTTGATCTCGAAGCTGATGATGCCGCCGGCCGCGCGTTGCTGCGCCTGGGCCAAGGCGTACTGCGGGTGCTGCGGCAAACCGGGGTAATGCACCGTGCTGACCTTGTCGTGCTGCGCCAGCCACAAGGCCACCTCGTGGGCGTGTCGGGCGTGCGCTTCCATGCGCACCTTCAGCGTTTCCAGCCCCTTGAAAAATACCCAGGCGTTGAACGGGCTCAGGCACGGGCCACAGTTGCGCATGAAGCCGAACACGTCCTTGCCGACCCGCTGGGCGTCACCGACGATGGCGCCGCCCACGCAGCGGCCCTGGCCGTCGAGGTACTTGGTGGCCGAATGGATGACAAAGTCGGCGCCCAGGGCCAGCGGCTTCTGGAATACCGGCGTGAGAAAGCAATTGTCCACCGCCAGCGGCACGCCGCGCGCCTTGCAGAGTGCCGCCAGGCCGGCAATGTCGACCAGCTGCATCAGCGGATTCGACGGCGTCTCGACGAACACCAGCCGCGTGTTGTCGCGAAAGCCATTCGTCCACGACGCCAGATCGGTCATGTCGACGTAACTGACGCTGATGCCCACCCGCGACAGCCAGTTGTTGAACACCTGAATGGTGGAGCCGAACAACCCGCGCGAGGTCAGCAGGTGGTCGCCCGTCTTCAGCACCGCCATGCACAGGGTGAAAATGGCCGCCATGCCGCTGGCCGTCGCCACGCACGACTCGCCGCCTTCCATCGCCGCCAGCCGCTGCTCGAAGGCCTGCACCGTGGGATTGGTGAAGCGCGAGTAAATGAAGGCATCGGGGTCGGTGTCGGCAAATGCCGAGGCTGCCTGCGCAGCCGATGCAAACGTGAAGCTCGAGGTCAGCGCAATCGGCAGTGAGTGATCACGGCTCAAGGTTTCGGGCGCTGCGGCGCGAACGCCCAGCGTGGCGGTGGACCAATCAGGATCAATCGGCAGGGTCATCTCACGGCACTCCACAACGAAAAAAGCCCGCCAGCAGCTGCGTGCTCAAACGGGCCTGGCGCACGTTTAGCGGCATTTATAACGCGCCCGCAAGCTGGCTCAAATCGGCGCGGGCAGACCTTACGCCGAAACCCCCGCGCGGCTCAAGCGTTATGAATGTCGATCAAGGTCTGGTTGCTGCGGTCGCGCTGCTGCTTGGCGGCGTCAGACCGGAACAATTCCAACTGGCTCAGGTACTCATGCGTGATGTCCTGGGTGATGTACTCGCCGGTGAACACCGAGGTGTCGAAGCGCTCAATTTTCGAGGCCTTGTGCTGAACCGCATCGATCAGGTCTTCGAGATCCTGGTAAATCAGCCGGTCGGCGCCGAGCAACTGCTCCAGCTCGGCATCGGTGCGGCCGTGGGCCACCAATTCGGAGGCCGAGGGCATGTCGATGCCATAGACGTTGGGGAAGCGCACCGGCGGCGCCGCCGAGGCGAAATACACCTTGTTGGCGCCGGCCTCGCGTGCCATTTGCACGATCTCCTGACTGGTGGTGCCGCGGACGATGGAGTCGTCAACCAGCATCACGTTCTTGCCCTTGAACTCGATCGGCACCGGATTGAGTTTCTGGCGCACGCTTTTTTTGCGCTGCGCCTGGCCGGGCATGATGAAGGTGCGGCCGATGTAGCGGTTCTTGATGAAGCCTTCGCGGTAATTCACCCCCAGCCGGGCAGCCAGCTCGGCGCCGGCCACGCGCGAGGTGTCGGGAATCGGGATCACGACGTCGATGTCGTGGTCCGGCCAGGTGCGCAGTATCTTTTCGGCCAGCTTGATGCCCATGCGCAGGCGCGCCTTGTAGACATAGATGTCGTCCATCACCGAGTCGGGGCGGGCCAGGTACACGTGCTCGAAGATGCACGGCGAGTAGATCGGTTTCAGCGCGCACTGGCGCTTGTGCAGCACGCCTTCGAGCGTGATGTAGACGGCCTCGCCGGGCTGGATGTCGTCGATCATCTCGTAGCCAAGCGCGTCCAGGGCCACGCTTTCAGAGGCAATGAGATAGTCCACCCCGTGCGCCGTTTCCCGCTGGCCATAGACCACGGGACGAATGCCGAACGGATCACGGAAGCCGACCAGGCCGTAGCCGGTGATCATGGCCACGCAGGCGTAGGCACCCCGGCAGCGCCGGTGCACGCCCGACACCGCCGCAAACACGTCGTCCGGGGTCAGCCGCTGGGTGTTACGCATCATCAGCTCGTGCGCGAACACGTTGAGCAGCACTTCGGAGTCGGAGTCGGTGTTCAGGTGCCGGCGGTCTTCGGCGAACAGCGCCTGCTTCAGCTCATCGGCATTGGTCAGGTTGCCGTTGTGCGACAGCGAGATGCCGAACGGGGTGTTGGTGTAGAAGGGCTGCGCCTCGGCACTGCTGGAGCGCCCCGCGGTGGGATAGCGCACATGGGCAAGACCCATCGGGCCGGTCAGGGCCGCCATGTCCGATTCCTTCTGGAACACATCGCGCACCAGACCGTTCTTCTTGCGCAGAAACAGCCGCTGGCGGTGATTGGTGATCATGCCCGCCGCATCCTGCCCGCGGTGCTGCAGCATGGTCAGGGCGTCAAACAGCTCCGGCGCCACCGGCCCGGATTGCGAAACGATTCCGGCGATTCCACACATGGCAACTCCACGCAAAAAACAACAAAAGGGGAACGGTGAGGCGTCAGGCCTGCGGCGGCGCGGCGCTGCTCACCGGGTCGGGGCGCAGGGCGTCCAGCCAGGCCTCCGGAAGCAGGGCGGCAATTGCACGCCGCACGATGTCGAAATGGCCGGCCAGTTCCGAGTTCTGCCACCAGCTCGCATCCTGCGCCTCGGCAAGCTGCACCAGCAGCGCGCCGCCGCCCACCAGCAGCACTGCACGCACCAGGCCAAACCCGCCGCCGAGGCTGCGATCGGCCGCTGAAAGGCCGGTCTGGCGGATCCAGTTGGCCAGCAGCGAGGTGAGCACGGCACCGATGGCCAGCACCACCAGAAACACGCCGGCATAGGCGGTCAAGACGCGCAGCGCCGGATCGCCGATGAAGCCGGAGAGGGCCGACGCCACGGTGTCGGCAAAATAAAACGCCATCACGAAGGCGAAGATCCAGGTGCCCACGCCCAGCATCTCGCGCACCACGCCGCGAATCACCCCCACCAGGGTGGAGAGCACCAGCGTGGCGAGAATCACGTAGTCCAGCCAGTTCATCGGGCGCCCGGTCTCTCAGCCATGGCGGATTTTATCATCCGCACCCGGGGCACTGGCCCGGCGCTCATGTGCCGACCACCTGGGCGTTGCCGTAACCCAGCAGCACGGCCCGGGCCTGAGCCGACTCGGCGTCGCCGCGTCCCTTGAACGGGCCGATGCGCACCCGGTGCAACTGCTTGCCATTGACCTCGGCACTGATCACCCGCGCCGACAGCCCGGCCACCCCCAATGATTCACGCACCTGCTCGGCACTTTCGCGCGTGCCATAGGCGCCCACCTGCACCCAGAACTGGCCGGCCGGGGGCGGCGCCTGAGCCGCCGTGGGGCTGGGCCGCGGCGCCGGCGTGGCGCTGGGCCTGACCGCCGGCGTCAGCGCGCGGCTGGGCGGCGGCGTCGCCTGCGGTTGCCGGGGCGCCACGGCGGGGGTCGGAACCGACGCCGGCGGCGCCGTCTCCGAGCGCGGCGCGGCGGGCGCGTCAGAGGCTTCAGCTGTGTCGGCGGGGTCGGCCGGCATTGCGTCATCGACGGCTTGCGGGCCCTCGGCAGGCGGGGCGGCCTCGACCGGGCGCAGGTCGATCACGACGGTGTCTTCATCGCGTTCGGTGACCGGCTTCGGCGGCGGCAGCAGGGCGGCCACCAGCCATGCCAGCACCAGCAGGACGCCGCCGCCCAGCAGGCGACGCAGCAACGCCTCATCCACGCGCGGCCTCCTGCTCGATCACGATGTCGCGCGCCGCCACAACGGTCATGAACGAGCCACAGACCAGCACCGTGCCGGCGCTCCGTGCCGCCTGCGCCAAAGCCGCCCGCATGTCGCCCACCACCTGCACCTGGCGCGCGGCATCGCCCAGACGCCGCGCCAGCGTCGTGGCCGTCATGCCGCGCGGGCCCGGCGTGTCGACCAGCCGTATCGATTGAACCTGCGGCGCCAGGGCCGCCACGACGTCTTCGCAGGGTTTGTCGCTGAGCATGCCCAGCACCAGATGCACCGGTTGCGGCACGCCCGGCAGCAGCGTCGCCAGGGCCAGCGCGGCTTCGGCATTGTGCGCAACGTCGAGCACGTACCGGCCCCGGCGCTCGAAGCGGCCGGGCAAGGCCCAGGCCCGCAGCGCCGCGTCGAGCGCACCCTCGGGCAGCACCACACTGGGCCGCAGGTGCTGCAGCAGGGTGATCACGCCTGCGGCATTGCGCAGCTGGTGCAGCCCCGGCAGCTGCGGCGGTTGCGGCAGGTTCAGGGGGGGGCCGTCGGCGGCGTGGAGCTGCCAGTGCGGGCCCCCGTCGCTGACCACCGAAAACGCCTGCCCGATCCACAGCGGGCGGATGTCGCGTTCGGCCAGATGCGGCGCGAGTTCCGCCGGCGGTGCGTGTTCGGCGCACACCGCCACCTTGCCGGGGCGAAAAATGCCGGCCTTCTCGATCGCGATGGCCTGGCGGCTGTCGCCGAGCCAGTCGCCGTGATCGGTGCCGATGCTGGTGATCAGCGCGGCGTCGGCATCGAGCAGGTTCACCGCATCCAGCCGCCCGCCCAGCCCGACCTCCAGCACCTGCGCGGTGCAGCCCTGGGCGCGAAACACCCACAGGGCGGCCAGCGTGCCGAACTCGAAGTAGGTCAGCGGCGTGTCGCCGCGCTGCGACTCGATGGCGACGAAGGCCTCGACGATGCACGCGGGGTCCACCGACTGGCCATTGACCACGATGCGCTCGGCATAGTCGTGCAGGTGCGGCGAGGTGAACTGGCCCACGCAGTGCCCGGCACGCTGCAGCAGGTCGGCGGCCAGGCGGGTGGCCGCGCCCTTGCCATTGGTGCCGCCGATGGTCAGGGTCAGCGGCGGCTGTCGCCGCAGGCCCAGGCGGTCGGCGACCCGGGCGACCCGTTCGAGGCCCAGCTGAATCTCGTCGCGGTGCAGGCCAAGCTGCCAGTCCAGCCATTGCGCAAGGCTGGCGTCAGCCGCCGGGGATGCACCCGCGTTGGTGGTCACCCCGTGAATCAACCGTCGATCACGGCGTGGCGGAGCCGCTGGCCAGCGCAGGGGCGTGGGTCATGATGGCCAGCAGGCGATGCACACGGTCACGCATCTCGCGCCGGTCGACAATCAGGTCGATATGCCCGTGCTCCAGCAGAAACTCGGCGCGCTGAAAGCCTTCGGGCAGCTTCTGGCGCACGGTTTGTTCAATCACGCGCGCCCCGGCAAACCCGATCAGGGCATTCGGCTCGGCGATGTTCACGTCGCCCAGCATCGCCAGGCTGGCCGAGACCCCGCCGGTGGTCGGGTGGGTCAGGACCGAGATGAACGGCAGGCCACGGTCGGACAGCTTGGCCAGCGCCGCCGAGGTTTTCGCCATCTGGAACAGCGAGAAGAGCGACTCCTGCATGCGCGCCCCGCCCGAGGACGAGAAGCAGATGTACGGGCTGCCCTGCTGGATCGCCGCTTCGGCGCCGCGCACGAACTTTTCACCGACCACCGAGCCCATCGAACCGCCCATGAAGGCGAAGTCGAAGGCGCTGGCCACCAGCGGCAGGCCGTGCAGACGTCCGCGCATCACGATCAGCGCATCGCGCTCACCGGTGCCGGCCTGGGCGATCTTGATGCGTTCCTTGTACCGCTTGCCGTCCTTGAACTTCAGCGGGTCCAGCGGGCTGACATCCATCGCCAGTTCTTCCCGGCCCTCTGCGTCCAGGAACTGCTGCAGCCGGGCGCGGCCGCGAATGGGGCGGTGCGCGCTGCATTTGGGACACACCTCCAGGGTGCGTTCCAGCTCGGTGCGATACAGCGCCGCATGACAGCTGTCGCACTTGATCCAGAGGCCCTCCGGAACGTTGCGCGTGCGCTGCGCCGCGCTGACCAGCTTGGAACCCGTAATTTTATCTAGCCAACTCAAGACCAGTCCTCCGAAGACGCGCGTCGATGATAAGCCTTCACCACCACCCTATCTTGCATCCATGGCGTTGCGCAGCGCCGACAGGGTTGCCGTGAGCCGCGCCGGCAGCGCTTCGGGCTGTTCGGCCAGCTCGGCAATCTGGTTCACCAGGGCGCTGCCCACCACCACTCCATCGGCAATCTGCGCCACTGCCGCGGCGGTGGCCGGATCGCGGATGCCGAAGCCGACGGCCACCGGCAGCGCGGTGACGCCGCGCAAGGCCTGCACCTGCGCGGCCACCGCCGCCACATCAAGATTGGCCGCGCCGGTCACGCCCTTGAGTGAAACGTAATAGAGGTAACCGCTGGCATGTTCGGCGATCCGCGCCATGCGCGCCAGCGGCGTGGTGGGGCTGAGCAGGAAAATGGGCGCCAGCCCGCGGGCGGTGAGCACCGGCAGGTAGCTGTCGGCCTCTTCCAGCCCAAGATCGACGATCAGCACGCCGTCGACACCCGCCTGCTCGGCGGCGGCGGCGAAGGCGTCAGGGCCAAAGCGCTCGATGGGGTTGAGATAGCCCATCAGCACCACCGGCGTGCTGCGGTTGGTACGGCGAAACTGCGCGACCATGGCCAGGGTGCGGCGCAGGGTGGTGCCGGCTTTCAGCGCCCGCTCGCAGGCCAGCTGTATGGTCGGGCCATCGGCCATCGGGTCGGAGAACGGCATCCCCAGTTCGATGATGTCGGCACCGCCGGCGACCAGCGCATGCATGAGCCCCGCGCTGTGATCGGGATGCGGATCGCCCGCCGTGATGTAGGGAATCAGCGCCTGGCGGCCTTCGCCTTTCAGGCGGGAAAAAGTTTCATCAATCCGCGACATACGGTCTCCGCGCCGGTGGGCGCACGATCATCGGTTACAGAGCACAGCTGGCGAGCGCAGGCGCGCTGTCGAACGGGGTCAAAGCAGCTCGATGCCCTCGCGCTTGGCGATGGTGAAAATGTCTTTGTCGCCGCGGCCCGAAAGGTTCACGACGATGTGGCGGTCTGGTCCCAGCCCGGCCGCCATCTGCTGGGCATGGGCCAGCGCGTGGGCCGACTCCAGCGCCGGAATGATGCCCTCGACGCGGGTCAGCTCGTGGAACGCCGCCAGCGCCGGCTCATCGTTGACGGCCACGTACTGGGCGCGGCCGCTGTCCTTGAGCCAGGCGTGCTCGGGGCCGACGCCGGGATAATCCAGGCCCGCCGAGATTGAATGCGTGTTCGAGATCTGCCCGTCTTCGTTGGCCATGATGTAGGTCTTGTTGCCGTGCAGCACCCCGGGCATGCCGGCCGACAGCGGCGCGGCGTGATCGGGCGTGTCGATGCCGTGACCGCCGGCCTCGACCCCCACCAGCCGCACTTCGGGATGCGGCAGGAACGGATAGAACATGCCGATGGCGTTGGAACCGCCGCCCACGCAGGCCACCAACGCGTCCGGCAGCCGGCCAATGCGCTCCGGGCACTGGATCAGCAGTTCGCGTCCGACCACGGCGTTGAAGTCGCGCACCAGCATCGGGTAAGGATGCGGGCCGGCCACGGTGCCGATGATGTAGAAAGTGTCATCGACATGGGTCACCCAGTCACGCAGCGCCTCGTTGAGCGCGTCCTTCAGGGTTTGCGTGCCCGACTTGACCGGAATCACCTCGGCGCCCAGCAGCTTCATGCGATAGACGTTGGGCGACTGCCGCTGCACGTCTTCGGCGCCCATGTAGACCACGCACTCCAGGCCCAGACGGGCGGCGATGGTGGCGGTGGCCACGCCGTGCTGGCCGGCGCCAGTCTCGGCAATGATGCGGGTCTTGCCCAGGTGCTTGGCCAGCAGCGCCTGGCCCACGGTGTTGTTGATCTTGTGGGCGCCGGTGTGGTTGAGGTCTTCGCGCTTGAGCCAGATCTGCGCGCCTCCGCCGTTCTTTGCCCACTTCGCGGTCAGCCGCTCGGCGTGATACAGCGGACTGGGTCGGCCCACGTAATGCCGCAGGTCGTTGTCCAGTTCAGCCAGAAAGGCCGGGTCGTTCTTCAGTCGCGCATAGGCCTCGGTCAGCCGCGCCAGCGGCTCCATCAGGGTTTCGGCGACAAACTGCCCACCGTAGGGACCGAAATGCCCGCGGGCATCCGGAAAGTCGTAAGCCATCGTGTTCAACCTGGTTGATCCGCAGCGCGCACCGCTGCGACAAAGTCCGTCATTTTGCCGCAATCCTTGATGCCGGGCCGCACCTCGATGCCGCTGGACACGTCCACCGCGTAGGGACGGGCAATGCGGACCGCCTCGCCGACGTTGCCGGGATGCAGCCCCCCGGCCACGATCAGGGGCATTGCCAGGCGCTTCTGCGCGCTGTGCCAGTCGAAGGTTTCGCCGCTGCCGCCCATGGCGCCCGGGGCGTGCCCGTCCAGCAGCAGGGCGCCGGCAGCGGCGTAGCGGCGCGCCGCCTGGTCAAGATCGACGCCGCCCTTCATCGCTACGGCCTTGAACCACGGCCGCCCGGCCCGCGCGCACTCGGCTGCGGTTTCAGCCCCGTGGAACTGCAGCCATTCGGGTTGGAAGGCCCTGAGCGCCGCGTCCACATCGGCAGGCGCGGCGTCCTTGAACAGCGCCACGCTGGTGACGCCAGGCGGCAGTTTGCGGCGCATCGCTTCGGCCTGCGCCGGCGCCACATGGCGCGGGCTCTGCGGCACCAGCACGAAGCCCAGCAGATCGACGCCCAACGCGATGGCGCGCTCGGCGTCTTCCCAGCGGGTGATGCCGCAAAACTTGATGCGGGTGCGGCTTTGGAACGGGGCAGCGGCGTCGGTCATGCGCCAATTATGGGCCGGTGGGGAAAGGCCAGGGGGGTGGCGGCGGTATCGCGAAGTGCGCCGGGTAGCGTGGCCCGACGAAATACAGCCCGTCTGCCGCCGCCGTCATGCCCGCCAGACGACGGTCCCGCGCTGCCAGCACTTCGGCGATCCAGGTTTCCGGCTGCCGGCCCAGGCCAACGTCGATCAGGCTGCCGACGATGTTGCGCACCATGTGATGCAGAAAGGCATTGCCGCGCACCGACACGCCGATCATCTCACCGTCGCGGACCACGGCGATGTCGGCCAGTCGCCGCACCGGGCTGGGGGCCTGACAGCGCGTGTCACGAAAACTGGAGAAGTCATGCTCACCCCGCAGGCACTGCGCGGCACGGTGCATGGCGGCGGCGTCCAGCGGCCGCATTTCCCAGGTGGCGCGACCGCCCCAGACGGCGCTGCGCGCCCGTTGATTGAGAATCAGATAGCGATATTCCCGCGAATGGGCCTCGAAGCGGGCGTGAAAACGCTCGTCCACCGGCATCACCCAGCGCAGGCTCACGTCGGGGGGCAGCAGGCTGTTGCTGCCCAGCAACCAGGCGTAGGGCGTGCGCGCGGCGTCGCAGTCGAAATGGATCACCTGCTGCAGGGCATGGACGCCCGCGTCGGTACGCCCGGCGGTGATGACCCGCACCGGCTGGTGGGCCACCGTGCCCAGCGCGGCCTCGACCGCGCCCTGTACCGTCGACCGTTCGGGCAAGCGCTGCCAGCCGGAATAGGCGCTGCCCAGGTACTCGACACCCGCCGCCCAGCGCTGGCTCATCGCGGCCAGTTCCAGACCATGAGCAGCATCAGCGCCAGCAGCAGCCATTCCCACACCCGCGGCCACGGCAGTTGCAGCACCGCGTGCGCGGCCGTGGGCGGCTGGTGCTCGATGTCGCCGATCCACGCCGCGGCCAGATCCAGGCCTTTCAGGCCCTGAGCCTTGAGCATCCGGTAGCGGCCTTCCACACCGTCAACGGCCGAGAGCGTGAGCGCCACCAGGGCCGTGGCGCGGCCGGTGGGCAGGCCCAGACGCGACAACGGCGTCAGCAACTGATCCAGGGCGGCCACCAACTGGGGCACCGGCGTGGCCGACAACAACCAGTAAACCGCCGCCAGGAGGCTGACCAGCACCAGGATGCGCCGGCAGCCTTCCCACAGCCCTTCCCAGCTGAGGCCGGGCGTCCAGGGGCTGAGCGCTTCGCCGGGGGTGAACCCGAGGTACAGCACGATGATGCTCAGTAGCAACCAGCGCAGGCGCAGCACGCCGAAGCGCAGACGGCGCAGCGCGGCACGGTCGGTGGCGGCGTAGGCCGCGATCAGCGCCAGCGCCAGCACCAGCAGATCGACCAGCGGGAAGCTGCTGATCGCCGGCGCGACGATCAACAGCATCAGCACCCGCGTGAGCGGACGTAGGCCGTCACTGGGGAGTCCCCTCACCGAGGCCCTAACCCAGACGGTCCATCAAGGCCTGCGCCTCGTGCTGCTGGGTGTCGTTCCCCTCCACCAGCACCTCGCCCAGCAGGGCTCGGGCCATCTCGGCATCGCCCATGTCGACATAGGCGCGCGCCAGATCGAGCTTGGTGGCCGCTTCGTCGCCGCTGCCCAGCGACTCGCTGTCGGCCTCGGCATCCTCGATCGAGGCTTCGTCCAGCGCGAAGTCGTCGAGCCTGAAATCATCAAGCCCGTCAAGACCGTCGAGCTCGCCCAGCGCCTCGTTCTCGTCGGCACGGGGCGCGGCGGGCGGTGGCGTGGATTCAACCGGCGGCAGATCAAACCCGCTCAGGTCGAACTCGAGGCCGTCATCGCGCGTCGCGGCAGGCGCCGTCGAGGGGGGCGGTGACGGCGGGGTCTCGGTCTCGTCGAAGGCGCTCAGGTCGAAGTGCAGACCCTCACCCCGCTCGTCCGGCGACGGCGGCGGCGTGACGGACGTAGGCGCGGACGGCGCGTCGAAGTTCAGGTCGAAATCGATGAGATTGTCATCGTCCGAGCCTGCCTGCGGCGCGCGCGGCGGTGCGGCGGCGGCGGCGGGGGGCGGCACGGCCGGCAGCTCATCGAAGCTGAAGTCCAGCCCGGCATCCTGCTCGGGCAGCTCGGGCAGCTCGGGCTGCGCGGCCGGTTCCGGCAGGTCGTCGTCGGCAGGCGGCGGATCCTCGCTGGGCGGCGGGGCGTCAGCCACCGCGCCCGGCGTCGCGAACAGCGGCTCGTCCGGGGCCACGCGGCGGCCCGCCTCGGCCAGCGACTGCCACTGGGCGTCGTCGAGGTGCGGCCTGGCGTCGCTTGCCGCCGCAATGAAGGCGCGCACGCGACCGGCATCGAGCAGCACCTCGGCGCGTTTCAGCAGACAGTCGGCGCGCTGCGGCTCGCGCTCAAGGGCGGCGTCGAGTGTGTCCAGGGCGTCGTCGTAGAGCCCGAAGGCGACGTGGGTGTCGGCCTCGGCCAATGGATCCAGCCCGTCAGTGGTGGATGGGGCCTCATCGCCCGGCGCCGGCTCGGGGTCGTCCAGCGCCGAGAGCAGGGCGTCGGCCTTGGCCCAGCCACTGTGCGACCGCGCGTCCGCCTCCGAGCCCAGCGCTGCGGGCGGCGGCGCGTCGCTGTCGGCCGCCGGTTCATCAATGATCTGCGCCGCGTCAAAGTCGGGAATCGCATCGACATTGCCGGGATCGGCCTGGGCACGGGTGCGCTCTGCCTCGGCCTGTTCTTCGGCATAGGCCGCCATGAACAGCGCCTCGGCTTCATCGGCCTGGCGCTGCGTCGCTGCGACGCTGTCGGGGGGCGCGAGGGTGGCCGATGCCGCAGCCGCAGCCGCACCTGCCGCCGCGCCGGATGCCGCCGCAGCCGTGGGCGGCGCGCGGCGTGCCGGGTCTGCGGTACCGTCGCGACGGCGGCGGCGCAGCAACAGCAGCGCGATCAGCACCAGCATGAAGATCAGCAGCAGGACCAGCCACCACGGCCGATCACGCGCAGCGGTCACCGGTTCGGCCGCCGCGACCTCGGCCGACGCCGCGTCGTCGGCAATCAGCTCGGTGAGGGTGCCTTCGGCCTGCTCATCCAGCGACGCATCTGCCGGCGGCGCGTCGGCGGGGCCGGTCGGCGCAGCGTCGGGTGCATCGCCATTGGGCGCGGGGGCGCCGGACGCGGCGCCACCGTCGATCACGTTCACATCGGCATCGGCGCCGGCGGCGTCGCCCTCGGCCGCCAGCGCGGCGGCGGCGTCGATCGGGTTTTCAGACCCGGTGTCGACCGGGTCGCCCGACAGGCTGTCATCGATTGCGGGCACGTCGGCGTCGTTGCCGCCCACGCGCGCGGCGGGCGCAGCGGCCGCAACCGGCGCGGCGCTGGGGGTCACCGTCACGGTGGCGGTCGGTGCCGGGGTAGCGGTGGCCTGCGCCGAGGGGGCCGGCGTGCGGCGGGGCGCCACGCTGGCACGCGGCGTGGCGCGGGCCGTGATGCTGCCGCTGCGACGCCAGGCGGCCACACCGGCCCGTGCGGCCTCGACGGGGGTGACGAGCATCGTTTCGCGGCGGGGCACGTCGAGGGTGACGTTCTTCATCAAGCCTTCGAAGCGACCCCGGTCGAACGCGGTGGGGTTGGCGTTGACCAGCGCGTAGATGACCTGGTTCATGTCGACACCCTCATCCGGCCGGATGGCGGTGGCCACCCCCCAGAGGGTTTCGCCTGGCTTGACGGTGTAGCGACCGGCAGCCGCCGCAGCGCCGGATGAATCGGCGGGCGGCGGGGGCGTGGCCGCAGCGGTGGGCGCCGGCGTCGGGGCACGAGCCGGCGGGGCCACGGCCGGCGTGGGCGCCGGGGGCCGGGTGGCCGGTGGCGGTGCAACGGTGGGCGCTTCCGGCAGCGGACGGCTGACCGTCGGCGCGACCGGTGCCGAGACCGACGGCGCGGCAATGATCGGTGGCGGCGGATCAAGGAACACGGTGTATTCACGCAGCACGCGACCGGTGGCGGAGCGTACGTCCAGCAACAGGGTGAGGAACGGTTCGCGCACGGTGCGCGAGGCGCTGATCTCGATGCGCGGCGGGCTGCCGGGCACCACCTTGAAGGCCAGGTCGCTGAGGTAGTCGGCGCGCTCGATGCCCATGCGCTCGAAATCGGCGCGGTCGGCAAGCTTCACGCGCACCGCATCGAGCTGGTCGATGGGCACCGCCAGCAACGGAATCTGGGCGACGAAAGGCTGGTTCAGCGCGGACCGCACTTGAATCTCACCCAGGCCCAAGGCCATGGCGGTCGGCGTGCCGATCAGGGCGAGCAGGCCCAGTGTGGCAACGAAGAAACGACGCATTCCCCTCTCCCTGGAATTCAGGCGGCTCGGCGCCCTGGGACAATCAACAAACCACGCGAACATTAACCCGCAATTGTTTCAATTAACGGGGAAACATGGAGACTGTATGTCCGCTCAGCCGGCGCAGCAAGCGGGCAGCGGGCCCAGCGGCGCCGACGCCCAGATTGTCGGCAACCACCGCAAACTGTAATCGGCGCTGGCTGACCTGCAGGTCGCGGATCTGCAGGCCGGCTTCGGCGGCCATCAGGGTGACCGGCGAGGGCGGCGCATCCTCCTTGCCACTGACCACCAGGCCCGCGATCTGCGCCAGGCAGGCTTCGATCTGGTGGGCGTCGGCCGCATCGCGCAAGGTCACGAACACGCTGATCGACAGCCCCACGAACACCGGCACATCCCAGGTTTGCACCTGCACGACGTCTTCGGCACCCGGCCACAGGGCCGCCGCGCAGGCGGCGTCGGCATCCGGCACCGGGCTGACCGGCAGGGTGTTGAAGGCGATGCGCTGCGGGTAGACGCCCACTGGCGGCTCGCGGAAGTTCAGCACGGCGGCGGTCTGCTGGCCGAGTATTTCCAGCGCCGCGCTGCCGCGTTCGGAGGCAGGCTGCAGCACCGTGGCCGCAACCGAGGTCACGCCAAAGGCGCCCTGCAGGGGCCGCAGCAGGGTTGCCAGCGTCAGCCAGGCGCTGCTGGCCAATTGCAGTTGCGCGCCAGGCATCGGGTCTTCGGCCGACACCATCACCGGCCAACGCGCGTCACCGGCGCCATTGAACCCCAGCGCCGGCAGGCCCTGCCCGGCCAGCGCGGCCAGCCGATCCGCGGCGCCCGGCACCGAGCCATCGGCGCAGGCCACGGCAATCTGCGCCGGCAGGGCATCGTCCAGGTCCGCGGCATCGACCGCCAACACACCACGGCGTGGGTGCCCTGCAGCGGCCAGCGCATCGATCAGCAGCGCGCCGACCGGGCTGTCAGCCCCGAGTACGGCGATCAGCGCCGCGGTGCTCAATGCGTCAGACCGGGCGTGGTCAGCAGGATTCTGAGCATGCGGCGCAAGGGCTCGGCGGCGCCCCACAGCAACTGGTCCCCAATCACGAAGGCCGACACGTACTGCGGCCCGAGGTTGAGCTTGCGGACCCGGCCCACGCCGATTCCCAGGCCGCCGGTGATGGCGGCGGGAATCAACTGCTGCACCGTTGCGGCGCGGTCGTTCGGCACCCATTTCACCCAGTCGTTGCCGGACCGGATGATGCGCTCGATCTCGGTGAGCGGCAGGTCCTGGTGCAGCTTCAGGGTCAGCGCCAGGCTGTGGCAGCGCATGGCGCCGATGCGCACGCACAGGCCATCGACCGGGATGGGCTTTTGCGTGCCGAGAATCTTGTTGACCTCGGCCTGGCCTTTCCATTCTTCCTTGGTCTGGCCATTGTCGAGCTGGGCGTCGATCCACGGAATCAGGCCGCCGGCCAGCGGCGCGCCGAAGTAGGCGGTGGGCACGTCGTTGTTGATGGCGTGGGCCACCTTGCGGTCGATGTCGAGAATCGCCGAGGCCGGATCGGCCAGTTCGGCCGCCACGGCGCCGTGCACCGCGCCCATGCCCGCCACCAGCTCGCGCATGTGGTTGGCGCCGCCGCCCGAAGCCGCCTGGTAGGTCATGGAGCTGACCCACTCCACCAGCCCCTCGCGGAACAGCCCGCCCACGCCCATCAGCAGAATGGAGTTGGTGCAGTTGCCGCCGATGAAGTTCTTGACGCCGCGGGTCAGCGCGTCGTCGATCACCTGGCGGTTGACCGGGTCGAGCACGATGACGGCGTCCTCCTTCATGCGCAGCGCCGAGGCGGCGTCGATCCAGTAGCCGTTCCAACCGCCGGCGCGCAGTTTCGGGAAAACGGCGTGGGTGTAGTCGCCGCCCTGGCAGGTGAGCACCACGTCCATGGCCGCGAGCGCGTCGATGCTGCCGGCATCTTTCAGGGTCTGCGTCGCGCAGCCTTCGATCTCCGGGCCGGCGCCGCCGGCGTTCGAGGTCGAGAAAAAATGGGGCTCGATCAGCCCGAAGTCGCCCTCGGCCTGCATGCGCGCCATCAGCACCGATCCCACCATGCCCCGCCACCCGACAAATCCCACTTTGGTCATTGCATTCATCCTGATCAATCAAGCTGCTGATGTGGGTCGACCTTCAGGCCGACGCCGGAGCGTGTCGTCGGGTTGAAACCCGACCCACGGGCGCCCGGGCCCTACCTCTTCATCGCCAACAGAAACGCCTCACCCATCTCGCGCGTGCCGATCACCGCCTCGCCCGGCATGGCGATGTCGCCGGTGCGGTGCCCGGCTTCCAATACCGCCTTGACGGCTGCTTCGATGCGCGCCGACACGTCGGCCCGGTCGAAGCTGTACTTGAACATCATGCCCACCGACAGAATCGTGGCCAGCGGGTTCGCCTTGTTCTGACCCATGATGTCGGGCGCGCTGCCGTGGATGGGCTCGTACAGCCCCTTGTTGTTCACGTCCAGAGACGCCGAGGGCAGCATGCCGATGGAGCCGCCGAGCATCGAGGCTTCATCCGACAGGATGTCGCCAAAGATGTTGCCGGTGACCATCACGTCGAACTGTTTGGGGCGCTTGACCAGCTGCATGGCGGCATTGTCGACGTACATGTGGGTCAGCGCCACGTCGGGATACTGCGGCGCCAGACCGGTCATCACCTCGCGCCACAGCCGCGAGGTGTCGAGCACGTTCTCCTTGTCGACGCTGCACAGGCGCTTGTTGCGCTTCTGCGCGGCCTGGAAAGCGACATGGCCGATGCGCTCGATCTCGGAGCGGGCGTAATGCATGGTGTCGAAGCCTTCGTCCTCGCCGTCGGCGTTGGTGCGACGGCCGCGCGGCTGACCGAAGTAGATGTCGCCGGTCAACTCGCGAAGGATGAGGATGTCGAGCCCGGCAATGATCTCCGGCTTGAACGAGGAGGCCGCCGCCAGCGCTTCATAGGCCAGGGCCGGACGCAGGTTGGCGAACAGGCCCAGGTCCTTGCGGATGCCCAGAATGCCGCGCTCGGGCCGCAGCTCGCGTGGCAGGTCGTCGTACTTCGGCCCGCCCACGGCACCCATGAGAATGGCATCGGCGGCGCGGGCCGCCTGCTGCGTGGATTCGGGATAGGGGCTGCCTTCGGCATCGACCGCCGCGCCGCCCAGCAGGCCGAAAGACCAACTCAGGTCTTCGCCTTCATGTTTCAGCAGTTCCAGCACCTTGACCGCCTCGGCGACGATCTCGGGGCCGATGCCGTCGCCGGGCAGGATGAGGATGTTCTTGCGCATGTTGCGTCTCGTCAGTCTTGAGGATGATGGGGCGTCAGGCAAACAACCACGGCGCCTGCTGCTGGCGCTGTGCTTCGTAGGCCTTGATGGCGTCGGCGTTCTGCAGGGTCAGGCCAATTTCATCCAGGCCTTCGATGAGGTTGTGCTTGTGATGCGGGTTGATGTCGAACCCGAAGCGGCGTCCGTCGGGCAGGCGCACCCGCTGGGCCGGCAGGTCGAGGGTGATCTCGGCGCTCGCGTCGGCGTTCACCACGTCGAACAGGGCCTGCACCTGGTCTTCGGCCAGGGCCACCGGCAAAAAGCCGTTCTTGAAGCAGTTCGAAAAGAAAATATCGGCAAAGCTGGGGGCGATGACGGCGCGCAGGCCATAGTCGTCCATGGCCCACACGGCATGCTCGCGTGAAGAACCGCAGCCGAAGTTGTCGCGCGCCAGCAGGATCTGCGCGCCCGCGTGCCTGGGATCATTGAGCACGAAGTCTGGATTCGGTCGCCGCGTGGCCGGGTCGATGTCCAGCGTGCCGGGGTCCAGATAGCGCCAGTCATCGAACAGGAACGGGCCAAAGCCGGTGCGCTTGATCGACTTCAGGTACTGCTTGGGAATGATGGCGTCGGTGTCCACGTTGGGACGGTCCAAGGGCAGGGCCTTGGCGGTGAGCTGGGTAAAGGCACGCATCAGAAGCTCCTCACATCAACGAAATGTCCGGCAATCCCGGCCGCTGCGGCCATGGCCGGACTCACCAGATGGGTGCGCCCGCCCTGCCCCTGCCGCCCCTCGAAGTTGCGGTTGCTGGTGGAGGCACAGCGCTCACCCGGCTCCAGCCGGTCGGCATTCATCGCCAGGCACATGGAACACCCGGGCTCACGCCATTCGAAGCCGGCCTCCAGAAAAATCCGGTCCAGGCCTTCGGCCTCGGCCTGCTGCTTCACCAACCCTGAGCCCGGCACCACCATGGCCAGCATCACGCTGTCGGCCTTCTTGCGGCCCTTCACCACCTGGGCGGCGGCGCGCAGGTCTTCGATGCGCGAATTGGTGCAGGAACCGATGAACACCTTGTCGATGCGGATCTGCTCGATGGGCGTGTTGGCGGTCAGGCCCATGTAGGCCAGCGCCTTCTCCATGCCGCTGCGCTTGACCGGGTCGGTGGCGGTGGCCGGATCGGGCACGCGCGCGGTCACCGGGCCGACCATCTCGGGCGAGGTGCCCCAGGTGACCTGCGGCGCAATCTCGGCGGCGTCGATCTCGATCACCTTGTCGAACACGGCACCGGGATCGGACTTGAGCGTTTTCCAGTAAGCCACGGCCGCATCCCAGTGCACCGCCTTGGGCGCGAAGGGGCGGCCCTTCACGTAGGCAATGGTCTTGTCATCCACCGCCACCAGGCCGGCGCGCGCGCCGCCTTCAATGGCCATGTTGCACAGGGTCATGCGGCCTTCCATCGACAGGTCTTCGATGGCCTCGCCCGCGTATTCCACGACGAAGCCGGTGCCCCCCGCCGTGCCCAGACGGCCGATGATGGCCAGGGTGATGTCCTTGCCGGTCACACCCGGGCCGACATGGCCGTTGACGCGAATCAGCATCGACTTGGCCTTCTTCAGCACCAGTGTTTGCGTGGCCAGGGCGTGCTCGACCTCGGAGGTGCCGATGCCGAAGGCCAATGCCCCGAAGGCCCCGTGGGTCGAGGTGTGCGAGTCACCGCAGACCACGGTCATGCCCGGCAGGGTGGCGCCCTGCTCCGGCCCCATGACATGGACGATGCCCTGGCGCACATCCATCAGATCGAACTTGGTGATGCCGAACTCGGCGCAGTTGCTGTCCAGCGCGTCCAGCTGCGCGCGGGAAATCGGGTCGGCAATGCCGCCGGCACGATTCACGGTGGGCACGTTGTGATCCGGCACCGCCAGGTTGGCGGCCAGCCGCCACGGCTTGCGCCCATTGATGCGCAAGCCGTCAAACGCCTGCGGGCTGGTGACTTCGTGCACCAGATGGCGGTCGATGTAGATCAGGGCCGAACCATCACCGGCATCGGTCACCACATGGGCGTTCCAGACTTTGTCGTACAGCGTCTGCGGGGTTTGCGTGGGCACTGGCGGGCTCCGGGCGGACGGGAAAGTGCCGACATGTTAGGCCGCGCACATTGATAACTCCAATGAATCGTTATCATAATGGACATGCGTTTCGGGAATGATGAGCGCGCCTGATCCGCCCCGGCACTCGCCCAAGAGCACCCCATGGACACCCAACTGCTCACCGCCTTCATCGAAGTGGCCGACAGCCAGTCGTTCACGCGCGCCGCCGCCCACCTGCACCTGTCGCAGCCCGCCATCAGCAAACGCATCACCGCCCTGGAGCAGCAGGTCGGCCGCGCGCTGTTCGACCGCGTCGGCCGCAGCATCAGCCTCACCGATGCCGGACGCACCCTGCTGCCCTATGCCCGCAAGGCCCTGCATGACATCGAAGACGGGCGTCGCGCCCTGTCACGACTTTCCGGCCAGGTCAGCGGGCGGCTGAGCATTGGCACCAGTCACCACATAGGCCTGCATCGCCTGCCGCCGGTGTTGCGCACCTTTACGCGCGACTTTCCGCAGGTGGACCTCGACCTGCACTTCATGGACTCCGAAGTGGCCTGCGACGCGGTGCTGGCCGGCAAGCTGGAACTGGGCATCGTCACCCTGCCCTCCCAGCCCCTGGCGCATCTGCAGACGCGCGTCGTCTGGCCAGACCCGCTGGTCATCGTCAGCGCGCCCGGGCATCCGCTGGCACAGGCCACCGCACTGCGCCTGCCGCAACTGGCCGAACATCCTGCCGTGCTGCCCGATGCCGCCACCTACACCCACCGCATCATCTCCGAGGTACTGGCCGCGCACGGCGTGCGTCCGCATGTGCGGCTGGCCACCAATTATCTGGAAACCCTGAAAATGCTCGCCGCCATCGGCCTGGGCTGGAGCGTGCTGCCGGCCTCGATGATGGATGACAGCCTGGTGGCCCTGCACCTGCCCACGCTCGACATGACCCGCAGCCTGGGGCTGGTCTGGCACGAACGCCGCACCTTGTCGGGGGCCGCGCAGGCGCTGATGCGGTTGATGCCCGAAGCCGCCGAGGTGTGATGCACGCCATCGGGATCTGGCCGGTTGCAGCCCTCACGCCGCGACTTGACCGGGCGCGAGGGGTGATGGGCGCCGATCAGTCGTCCGCCCGGACGCCGAACAGGGCGCGCCGCTGGGCGCCGGTCAGCGCGCGCATTCGCGCAATGTTGGCGTCGGGAATGCCGTGGGCATCGGGGTGGCGCGCCACTGCCGCCGCCACGCTGGCTTCGCGCAACAGGTGAATCAGCGGCACCGGGGCGCGGTTGGTGAGGTGACTGGGATCGTCCGGCGGCAGGCCGTCGAAGCGGTACGCCGGATGAAAACTGGCCACCTGGTAAACGCCGATACGACCCTGCCGTTTCAGCAGCCGCTCGACCTCGTCGAGCACGTCCAGATACGCATCGAAGCGCGACAGCATCCGCGGAATGGCGATCAGGGTGGTGTCCAGCTCGGTGGCCGGGCGGTCGTCCAGCCGGTTGATTTCGTCCTGCACATCGTCGAGCAGGGCCACCGGCTCCTCGGCGCGGCTGACCACGATGCGCAGCCGCTGCTCGCGAACCGTCGCCGCCGCAAATGGACAAAGGTTCAGGCCCACCACCACCGACTCCAGCCAATGGCGCACCGCCTGCTCGACACCCTGCATGAAGCCTCCGAATCGCGTGCCCAGGCACCCCATCAGACAAAACCCGCTCGCTACACTGCGTCGATGAGATTACCGAACAACGTGGCGGGTCGAAGCGTGAAATTGTCGTGCATCGCCATCTTTCTGGGCCTGATCTGCAGCGCGGCGCCCACGCTGGCAACCGCCCAGCACTGGCCCGCCCTGCAGAAGCTGCAGGACGAACGAAGCGCCCGCATCACCGCCATGGTCTACGACCTGGACAGCGGCAAGCCCATCGCCGTCATGGCACCAAAGCGCCGCCTGTCGCCGGCATCGCTGACCAAGCTGGTGCTGGCCGCGTCGGTGCTTGAGCAATGGCCCGGCGATCACCGCTTCATGACCCGCCTCACGGGCGCGCTGCCCGACCCCGACGGCGTGGTCGACAGTGACCTGTGGGTGAGCGGCGAGGGCGATCCCAGTGTCGAGCACCGCGACATCTGGCTGTTGGCCGCGCGGCTCAAGCAGGCCGGCGTGACGCAGATCAACGGCGACGTGGTGACCAGCGCCGCGCCCTTCGGCAAGCTCGAATGCGAGGTCAAGGACCGCTGCGAGGCCGGGCAACGCACCCATACCGCCTACGACGCGCCGCTTTCGGCCGTGGGCGTGGATTACGGCACCTGGTGCATCGACCTGGCACCGCGGACGCCGGGCGAGGCCGCCGCGCTGAGTCACTGCGCCGCCTTCGACATGCCGATTCCGCTGGAGGGCGCCATCTCCAGCCGCAAGCCCGGCAGCCGCGGCGCGATGTGGCTGGATCGTCGCAGCGTGCTGGGCGCCGACCAGTTGGTGATGGGCGGCGACATCGGCCAGCGCGCGCGGCTCTATCGATCGATGAGCGACCCGGCCCTGGGCACCGGCCTGCTGTTGCGCCAGGCCCTGGCCGAACTGGGCATCCGGGTGATGGGGGAGGTGCGCGTCAGTGAATCCGCGGCGCCCGCCGCGCTGTTCTCGCTGGCCGGCCACGAGGGCGCGCCGGTACGCGAGCAGGTCGCCGGCCTGCTGCGCTATTCCAACAATTACATCTCCGACATGCTGACCCTGGGGCTGGCATTGGCGCGCACCCCGCAGCCCGTCAGCACGCTGGCCGAGGCGTCACAGTTGTTGAAAGCCAAGCTGGAACGCGCACGCATTGCGGTGGGTCTGACCAACGACCCGGCCACCGACGCGCCCATCGTGCTGCACAGCGGCAGTGGCCTGACGCCGGAAAATCGCCTGTCGGCCGAAGACCTGGTGGCCCTGCTGCGCGACGAGTACCAACAGTCGCAGCATTTCCCGCTGTTCTATGCCGGACTGGTGGTGCCGGGCGAGGCGCCGAGCCGCATCATTCGCCACGGCAACGCCGACTGGCGCGAACGGGTCGCACTCAAGACCGGCACCCTCAGCGAGCCCAATACGGTGTTCGGCACCGCCGGCTATCTGCGCAAAAAGGATGGCGGCTGGATGGCCTTTGCGGCCATTGTCAACGGCGCCGACCGCAAGGGCATTCCCATGAGCGTGTCGCTGCAGGCCATCCGCTCAGACATCGAGGGCCTGCTCGCCGGGCACTGACCCACCGCCCTGGCGTATGCTCCGCCACCTCAGGTGCCGTCCCGTGAATCGGGTCGGTGAAACGGGAAGTCCGTGAAATCCGGACGCTGCCCCCGCAACGGTGAATGGTTCGGGGTTGCGCCGGGCGCCTGGGCGACAGGCAGGGTGTGTGCGGGACAACGCCGTTTTGCGGCGATTCAGTGGCGGCTCCAAGGCGAACAGCAGGTCCTGTTCGTCGACGAAGCGCGTCTGAATCGGTCCGTCCGAACGGCTCCGTCGCAGCCACACGCAGTCCTGACGCCCGAGCGTCTGAAGCCACTGTCGGCAACGACGGGAAGGCCGCAACCCAGCACGCCATGAGTCCGGAGACCGGCCTGGGGGAGAGGGGTGTTGACGCCAGATCGCGCATGCGCGGCGGGCGCGTCGACACGCTCTCAGGTGCCGTGGTCGCGGAGGGCGAACCTGACGGATGGCAACTGCCATGCGGCCACGGTCTGTCGATTGCCAATGGACTCTCCGTGCGCCTGACCCGGCCTTATCTGACGAAACGCCTGCAATGCCTGCCCCTGGTGGCGGCGCTGTGCTGCCCGGTCGCGGGCCATGCCGAAACGGCACTGCCACCGCTGGTGGTGGACGGCCAGAAGGCCGCGCTGGATGAGAGCGGCGTGCAGATCCGCGTGGCAATCGACCCGCTGCAGGCCACTGACCTGCCCAGCCTGCTGAGCAGCCTGCCCGGCGTGCAGGTGCGTCGCAGCGGCGGCCTCGGCGCCTACAGCGAAGCCAGCCTGCGCGGCAGCAATGGTCGCCAGGTGCGGCTGCTGCTCGACGGCCAGCCGCTGGACAACGGCGGCGGCGAGGCCAGTTCGCTGGCCCTGATCAGCCCCTTGCTGCTGCAAGACGTGGTGGTCCACAAGGGCCGCGTGCCCATCGACCTTGCCGGCGGTCTCGCCGGCAGCATCAACCTGCGCACCCCTGAAGTGCTGCACGCGCCCTTGCTGGGCACGGCCAGCATCGGCAGCTTCGGCGAGCGCCAGGCGCACGCCGCCGCGCAGTTGGCGCCCCATCTGCAACTGGCCGCCGGCGGCCGGCAGGCCGACAACGATTTCCGCTACCGCAACGCCTTCACGCCCTTCGACCCCAGCGACCCCGACCGTCGCCGGCGCGCACCACGCCTGAACGCCGACACCGCGCAGCGCTACGCCCTGCTGCAATTGCGGGCACCGCTGCGGGTCAGCGCCCACGTGGTGGATGACGCGCAATCGCTGCCCACCCGGCTCAACCTGCCCGACCAGACGGCACATCTCGACACCCGCGCCTACGGGCTCAGCCTTGCCACGGCGGACGCAGGCCCCTGGCAGCACCGCCTCGGCACGCGTGTGCTTGACGAGCGGTATCGGGACCGCGACAGCCAGATCGGGCTGGGCGCGCAGGACACCCGCAGCCGCAGCGTGCGCATCGACGGGCAGACCCGCTACCGATTCAGCGACGGCAGTGCCGCCGTGCTGGACGCCGGACATGCCCGCTACCGCGCCGAGGATCAGATCGGCGACGTCCCCACCGCCGAGGCCGAACGCCTGCACCTGCGGGGCGCGGCCGAGACCTTTCATGACCTCGGCGCGTGGCGCGCCAACGCCAGCCTCGGCCTGCAATGGTCGGAAGACCGCGCCGACGGCCAGCGGGACGAGGACTGGCAATGGGCGCCGGCCATCGGCCTGAGCCGCCGCGTCGACCGGTGCATTGCGGCCGGCAACCTCGGCGCCCGCGAGCGCCTGCCCACCTTTTTCGAACGCTATGGCGACCGTGGCCTGTTCCGTGGCAACCCCGCCCTGCGCGCCGAGCGCGCGCACTACGCCGATCTGGGCACCCGCTGCGCCGCCGCCGACGGCCGCTGGACCGTGGACGCCGCCGTGTTCGGCCAGGACCTGCGGGACGCCATCAGCCCCACCTTCAATGCCCAGGGCATCGGTCGCTCGATCAACACCGAGCGCGCCGAAATCTACGGCTTCGAATGGGGCACCCACGCCCGTCTGGGGCCATGGCACGCCCAGTTCAGCGGCACCCTGCAGCACACCGAAGACCGCGGCGACGTTCGCGCCACGCGCGGCAAACAACTGCCGGGCCGCTATGCCGAACAGGTTAATGCCCGCCTCGAATACGCGCTGGGCGGCCTGCGCCTGCACTACGCCTTCGGCTACGAACACGGCCAGTACTACGACAGCCCCAACCTGCTCGAGGCCGCACCGCTGCGGCGTCACGACCTGGGCGTGCGCGGCCACTGGCAGCGGCTGGGCTGGGCGGTCGAGGCCCTGAACCTGCGCAATGACAACCCCGAGCAGTTCAATGGATTTCCCACGCCGGGGCGCCAGTTGCGGCTCACCCTGAGCTACCCCGCAGCCCCCTTCAATCCCGATGTTCCAAAGGAGTAACGCACCCATGCAGATTCTCACCTTCACCCTGCGCGCGGCGACCGGCGTGCTTGCCGCCAGCCTGATCTCGGCCTGTTCCAGCGACAGCACGCCGGCCGCCAGCGCGCCGGTCGAGGCCGGAGACGTGGTCGCGGTGGTGGCCGCGCGCGCGCCCGATTTCAGCAGCGGCGCGGTGTCGCTGGTCAATGGCGACTCTTTTGCGGCGCAGAACAACCTGGCGGCCACCGCCTCCGACATCGTGGTGCGTGCTGCCGGAGCGCAGTTCTTCCTGATCGAGCGCTTCGGCCTGACCACCGTCAAGCGCTTTGATCTCGACACGCCGAACACACCGACCCTCACCGCATCCACCCAGGATGAAGGCGACGTCGACGACAGCAACCCCGCCGACCTGATCCTGCTCAGCCCGACCAAGGGCTACCTGCTGCGCTACGGATCGGGCACGGTGTGGATCGTCAATCCCTCGGCCACCACCGAAGCGGACTTCAAGACCGGCGAGATCGACCTGTCGCACTACGACGCCGATGGCGTGCCCGAGATGATCGCCGGGGTGATCGACCAGGGCCTGCTGTATGTCGCCATGCAGCGGCTGGAGAGCTTCGCGTCGGTAAAGAACGGCTATGTCGCCGTCATCGACACCGGCAGCGATGAAGAGATCGTCACCGGCGATGACCCCGCCCTGCCGGGCATCGAACTGCCGTTGCGCAGCCCGACCGGCCTTGTCCGTGATCCGGCCAGCGACGACCTGCTGGTGATCGGCAGTGGCGGCTTTGACGGCAGCTTCAACCCCCAGTTCGAGGGCGGCATCGCCCGCATCGACACCGGCGCGTTCACCGCCGAATTGCGACTGGACGATGGCACCGCAGACGATCCGACGTTCGGCCAGTTCGGCGAACTGGTGGCGGTGACCGGCAGCCGCGCGTATTTCACTGCGGGCACCGCCTTCGGCCCGCAAAGCCTCTACCGCTTCAACCCGCACAGCGACGCCGCGCCGGTGGTGGTCGATGGATTCAACGCGCAGTCCCTGGGCGCGCTGGCGGTCGATCCGCTGAATCGCCTGTGGGTGGCCCGGGCCGATGCCGACGCACCGGGCATCACCGTGCTCGACGTGAGCGGCGACGCCGAAACGGTGGTGCGCGCGCTGATCGACACCGATCTGACGCCCATCAATATCGATTTCTCGATCGTGCCCGACCTCGTGCGCTGATCACCGGCAACGCCTGACAGCCCCCGGCGCAACGCGCCGCCGGGGGCCGTTGTCAGTCCGGCCGCCTCGTGAAGCGCATCAGCGAGAACACCGCTTCGGTCTCGAACAGGTCGAAGGCCACCAGTGCCTGACGCTTCTCGGGCCGGGCTTTCCAGGCGTAGGGCGTCATCTGCAACAACTGCTGCAGGGCGGGCGGGGAGAGCTGCAGGGGCGCCGACACCTCGTGCCGGTCGAGCAGGGTAAAGCCGGCCTCCAGCGTCGCAAGAAACTTGTCGGGCTGGTGCGCCCGCACGTCGTCAAACAGCTGTTCGCGCAGCGTCCACAGGTGACGCGCCGCAGGGCTCACCACCAGCAGGTGGCCGTCCGGGCGCAGCACGCGCTGCATTTCGCCAACGTGCAACTGCGTAAACACGTTGGTGATGACGTCGACCGAGGCATCGGCCAGCGGCAGGTGCGCCCCACTGGCGACCAGCCAGGTGAGCCCGGGGTAGCGTCTGGCGGCCATCCGCACGGCGGAGCGGGCAATGTCAACGCCGATGACTTCGGGCAACGCGTCGGCAAAAGCGCCGGTGTAGTAGCCCTCGCCGCAGCCGATGTCGAGCAGGGTGTTGGCGGCCAGGGGCACCACCTGGGCCAGCAGGGCGTCGCGCAGGGGGCGATAGTGATCGGCCTCCAGGAACGCGCGCCGGGCCATGACCATCAGTGCGTCGTCACCCGGATCGCGGCTTTTCTTGTGCTGTACCGGCAGCAGATTGACGTATCCCTCACGGGCCACGTCGAAGCTGTGCCCCTGCGTGCAGCGCCAGACCTTGGGTTGACGCGCCAGCGGCCCTCGGCACAGCGGACAGATCACGCTCAAGCCGCGCGCCCGGCACGGGCAAGCAGACTCAGGGCCAGGGCTTCGGCCACGCGGATGCCGTCGATCCCGGCCGACATGATGCCGCCGGCGTAACCCGCGCCTTCCCCGGCCGGGTACACGCCGCGCGTGCTGAGGCTCTGAAATGCGGCATCGCGGGTGATGCGCAGCGGCGACGAGGTGCGGGTCTCCACCCCGGTCAGCACCGCGTCGTGGCGGGCAAAGCCCTTGATCTGCCTGTCGAACACCGGCAAGGCCTCGCGCATGGCCTCGATCGCATAGCCGGGCAGCGCGGACGCCAGATCGCCCAGACGCACGCCGGGCGTGTAGCTGGGTTCGACCGCGCCCAGCGCGGTGGACGGCCGCCCGGCCAGAAAGTCGCCGACCAGTTGTGCCGGCGCCTCGTAACGACCCCCGCCCAGCACGAAGGCGTGCGACTCCAGTTGTTCCTGCAGGGCGATACCGGCCAAGGGGCCGGCCGCCACGCCTCCGGGGTAATCTTCCGGCGCAATGCCGACCACGATGCCGGCATTGGCATTGCGCTCGTTGCGCGAGTACTGGCTCATGCCGTTCGTGACGACGCGATTCGGCTCGGAGGTGGCCGCCACCACCGTGCCGCCGGGACACATGCAGAAGCTGTACACCGAGCGTCCGTTGCGCGCGTGATGCACCAGCTTGTAATCGGCCGCGCCCAGCAGGGGATGCCCGGCGTACTTGCCCAGCCGCGCGCTGTCGATCAGCGACTGCGGGTGCTCGATGCGAAAGCCCACCGAGAACGGCTTGGCCTCCATGAATACCTGCCGCCGGTGGAGCATGCGAAAGGTCTCGCGGGCACTGTGCCCCAGCGCCAGCACCAGATGATCGGCTGCCAATGTTGCGCCGCTGGCGAGGGTCACGCCGCGCAGCTGACCGCGTTCGATCAGCAGGTCGGTGACCTGCTGGCCGAAGCGCACCTCACCGCCCAGGGCCTCGATCTCTTCGCGCATGCGCGTCACCACGCCGGTGAGCCGAAAGGTGCCGATGTGCGGTTTGCTGACGTACAGAATCTCCTCCGGTGCGCCGGCCTTCACGAACTCCTGCAGCACCTTGCGGCCGTGAAAGCGCGGGTCACGCACCTGGCTCCACAGCTTGCCGTCACTGAACAGGCCGGCGCCGCCCTCGCCGAACTGCACGTTGGACTCGGGCTTGAGCGTGTTCTTGCGCCACAGGCCCCAGGTGTCCTGGGTGCGCTGCCGCACCGCCTGCCCCCGTTCCAGCACGATGGGGCGAAAGCCCATTTGCGCCAGGGTGAGCGCCGCAAAGATCCCGCAGGGGCCAAAGCCGATCACCAGCGGCCGGTTCGCAAAGCCCGCGGGCGCCCGGGCAACGGGGCGGTAGGTCAGGTCGGGCGCCGGGCGCACCTGGGGGTCGCCCTCGAACTTGGCGCGCACCGCTGCCTCGTCGCGCAGTTCGCAATCAATCGTGTAGACAAAACACAACGCCGCCGATTTCTTGCGGGCGTCGTAACTGCGCTTGAACACGGTGAAGTCCAGCAGGTCCCCGTCGGGCAGCCGCAGGCGCTTCTGGATTGCGGGCGCCAGCGCATCAGGCGCGTGGTCAATGGGCAGCGTGAGTTCGGTGAGTCGCAGCATCGACAGAGGTTTGAAGGTCAGTGGCGCATTGTCCCACGGCTCAAGGCACGCACAACCTGGGCGGCGCGGGCCGGGGCGGCTTTCAGCGAAGGCTCATCTGCCCATTGTTCTACTCGCCGCGGCCCGAACACCCTGGCCATTTGAAAACCAACATCAGGGAGTTTCACCGATGACGATTCAGAAAAGATGCCTCTCGGCAGTCGCGCTGCTGTCCTTCACCGCCATGGCGCATGCGACCCCCGAGCCCGACCTGCGACCGACGCTCTCCGGCATGTACAACCACATCTTCGAAGACTCGATCCGGGGTTCTGACGAAGGCTCCGGCGCGACCCTGGGCCTGGGCTGGAACCTCAGCCCGGTGTGGGGCGTTGAATTGGGCGGCTTCTTCAATGAATTCGACAACGACCCCGGCAAAGGGGGCGCGGTGGGTGATTGGCGCGAATGGGGCGGCAACCTCGATGTGCTCTACCACCTGTCGCGCAACCCGCGCTTCACGCCCTACACCGTGCTCGGTGCCGGCGCGATCCGTCTCAACGAACGTAACAGCAACACGTTCACCACCGAGCCCTTCGCCCACGTCGGCGTCGGCTTCAAGAGCCTGCTGACCTCATACTTCGGCATTCGCGGCGATGCCCGCTACCGTTATGTGGATGTGTCGAACGAGCAGCCGATCAACGACGACCAGTTGGGTGAGGCCATCGTGAGCCTCGGCTTCTTCGTGCCGCTGGGATCGGCGCAGGTCGCCGCCGCACCGACGCCGACCCCGCCGCCGGCCACTCCGGTCCCGGCCACGCCGACGCCGACCCCGCCGCCGCCGAAGCCCACCCCGACGCCCGAGCCGGAAGTGATCTACGAGATCGATCAGACCGTGCTGTTCGAGTTTGACTCGGCCAAGCTGCGTCCCCAGGCCAGTCCCAGCCTGATGGAAGCGGCCAGGAAAATTAACCAGGACACCACACTCGAGCGCGTTGAAGTGGGCGGCCACACCTGCGACCTGGGTCCGGCCCCCTACAACAAGACGCTTTCGGAGCGCCGTGCATCGGCCGTTGCCGACTTCCTGGTGAAGCAGGGCAACGTACCGCCCGGCAAGCTGACGGTTCGCGGCTACGGCATGGAAAAGCCGAAGGTGCCCAACAACTCGAAAGAGAACCGCGAGCGCAATCGTCGCGTCGAGTTGACGGTGCTGAAACGCAGCCAGTAACCGGTCATCCACCGCGTTGCGACCCCAAGCCCGCCAGGTCACCGGCGGGCTTTTTTGATGGTCGCGCCGCCTCGCTCGACGGTCATACCGGCCTGCTAGACTCCGCGCCGGTCCACGCTCCGGAACCCCGACATGCCCGCCCCCCTGCCCAAGACACTCTCACCACTGCCGGCGCTGATTTTTTCGTCACGCTGGCTGCAACTGCCGCTCTATCTGGGGCTGATCCTGGCGCAGTGCGTGTACGTGGTGCTGTTCGTCAAGGAGCTTTGGCACCTGGTTCACGGCGCCTTCGAGCTGGACGAACAGGCTGTGATGCTGATCGTGCTGGCGCTGATCGATGTGGTGATGATCTCCAACCTGCTGGTGATGGTGATCGTGGGCGGCTACGAAACCTTCGTGTCACGTTTGCGGCTGGAAAACCACCCCGACCAGCCCGAATGGCTGAGCCACGTGAACGCCTCGGTACTCAAGGTGAAGCTGGCGATGGCGATCATCGGTATTTCATCGATTCACCTGCTGAAGACCTTCATCGAGGCCGGCTCGCTGGGCGCCTACCCACCATGTGCCGACGTGGCCGCAGGCATCCGCTGTGCGACCACCACCGAGGCCGGCGTGATGTGGCAGACCATCATCCACATGGTCTTCATCGTGTCGGCGGTGGGCATCGCCTGGACCGACCGGCTGATGTCGCAATCCACGGCCAATTCCCGCAACAAGGCCAGCGCCCCGCACTGAGCCGGGCGGTGCATCGGCCTCCGGCGAGGCGGTCCCTGCGCGGCCGCCGGGGACTTTGCTGCAGTGCAGCGTGATAAGCTCGGTGCAACATCCATTCACGGACGGGCGCTCGCTTATAAAAATTCAGCCCGCAGAATCAGGGACTTGCAATGCTTTTGGCCACCGACCTTGATGGCACGTTTCTCGCCGGCTCGGACGAAGATCGCCAACGCCTTTACCAGCTGATCAATCGACACCCGCAGATCCAGCTGGCCTTTGTAACCGGTCGCGGCCTGGAATCGGTGCTGCCGCTGCTTTCCGACCCCATCCTGCCGCGACCCGACTACATCGTCTGCGACGTGGGCGCCACGGTGGTCGATGGCCACACGCTGCAGCCGGTGCAGCCGCTGCAATCGCAGATCGATCAACGCTGGCCCGGTGAGTCGGCCATCGCGATGGCCCTGGCCGACGTGCCCGACATCCAGCGACAGGAATTTCCGCAGGAACGGCGCTGCTCGTATTTCTGCCGCGAGACGGCGGTCACCGACGCCTTGCGCAAGCGCGTTGAAGCCCTGGGCTGCGACCTGCTGTTTTCAAACGGCGTTTACCTCGACGTGCTGCCCAAGGGCGTCAACAAGGGCAACACCCTCAAAGGGCTGGTCGAAACGCTGGGAATTCCGCCCGGCAGCGTGCTCACCGCGGGCGACACGCTCAACGACCTGTCGATGCTCAATTGCGGCTTCAAGGCGGTGGCGGTCGGTGATTCTGAAGATCCGCTGCTCGATGCCACGCGCGGCAAGGGGCTGGTGCTGCAGGCCGAGCGCCCCGGCTGCGGAGGCATACTCGAAGCGCTGGCCTACTTCGGCTTTCTGGGTGAAGCCGGCATCCGTTCGGAGGCCGATCCCGAGAAACCGTTCGGCAAATCCAGGCTGCTCATGGTCTACCACCGCCTGCCCTATGAGGAGGCCGTGGAAGACGGCAAGCCGGTGCGCCGGCGCCACCGCTCACCCAACGGCATCCTGCCGTCGCTGCTGTCGTTCTTCAAAGGCGAACACGCCGGCACCTGGGTGGCGTGGTCCACCCACGAGGGCAAGGGCCGCTTCGAGACCCACACCGACTTCGAGCCGAAAACCTATCCCAAGCTGACGGTGCGTCGCGTACCGCTCAGCAGCCACGATGTCGACATCTTCTACAAGCGCTTCTCCAAGGAAGCCTTCTGGCCCACCCTGCACACCTTCTGGGAGCGCGCGCGCTTTCGCGAGGAAGACTGGCAGCTTTATCTCGACGTGAACCGCCGCTTTGCCGACGCCACCGCCGACGAGGCCGCCGAGGGCGCCACGGTGTGGATCCATGATTACAACCTGTGGATGGTGCCGGCCTACCTGCGCGAGCGTCGCCCCGACCTGCGCATTGCCTTTTTTCACCACACTTATTTCCCGTCGGCGGATGTCTTCAATGTGGTGCCGTGGCGCCGCGAGATCATCGGCAGCCTGCTGCAATGCAACTACATCGGCTTTCACATTCCCCGGCAGGTGGAAAATTTTGTCGATGCCGCGCGCGGCGCGTTTCCGTTCAAGACCCTCGCCAAAGAGAACTGCGCGCCACGCTTCCAGACCTACGGCTGCGCGGTGGGGCTGGACAGCATGACCAGCCAGATCGAAGTGCACGGGCGGCGCATTCAGCTCGGCGCGCACCCGGTGGGCATCGACATGGGGCGCATCCAGGACGCACTGAACGAGGCCGACGGCAAGGGCCGGCTCGACGCCCTGCGCAAGCCGCTGACCGGCGTGAAGTTGATTCTCTCGGTCGAACGTCTGGACTACACCAAGGGCACGCTCGAAAAACTGCTGGCCTTTGAAAAGCTGCTGGAGGTCTATCCCGAGCTGCTCGGCAAGATCACGCTGATGACCGTGTGCGTGCCGGCCGCCAGCAGCATGACCATTTACGACGAGTTGCAAACCCAGATCGAACAGGCCGTGGGCCGCATCAACGGCCGCTACTCGCAGGTCGGCTGGACGCCGGTGCAGTTCTTCTTTCGCAGCATGCCGTTTGACGAAATCTGCGCCTACTACGCCATGGCAGACGTGTGCTGGATCACGCCCCTGCGCGACGGGCTCAACCTGGTCTGCAAGGAATACGTGGCGGTTCAGGGGCTGACCCAGGGGCGTGGCGTGCTGGTGCTGTCGGAGTTCGCCGGGGCGGCGGCCGAACTCAAGGGCGCGATTCTCACCAACCCGCACGACACGGCCGATCTGGTCTCGGGCCTGTATCTGGCGCTCAACATGGGGCGTGCCGAAGCCGAATCACGCCTGCGCCAGCTCTTCGACGACGTGCAATACCACTCGGTGGCCCGCTGGGGCGACGATTTTCTGGCGGCCGTGGCCAACGACGGCGCACTTGATCCCAGTCGTATCGAATACGTCGACCCGGTCACCGGCATGCCGACCGTGGCCAACCGCGAGACGCCTGTCGCCACGCCTTGAGCGCGCCGGCCGCGGCGCGCGACCCGACTCAGGGTTCGGCCAGGCTCAGGGCGTACACGTCGGCGTCTTCGCGTTGCCCATCCGGGCACGGGTAATAGCCGGGCCGGCGCCCTATGGGCTTGAAGCCGGCGGCGACATACAGCGCCGCTGCGCGCAGGTTGCTGGCGCGCACCTCCAGAAACAGCACCTCGGTGGCGGCGTGACGCGCGATGTGAATCAGGTGGGCCAGCAGCCGCTGGCCGTGGCCCCGTCCCTGCCACCGGGGTGCAACGCAGATGTTCAGCACATGGCCCTCGCCCGCGGCCAGACTCATCAGGGCGTAGGCCACCAGATGGTCATCGGCATCACGCAGGGTCCACGCCGAATATCCCGCCCGCAGGCAGTCGGCGAAAATGCCCGCCGTCCACGGGTGGGGATAGGCGTGCACCTCGAGCGCCATCACCGCCGGCAGATCGCCCAGATGCATGGGCCGGATCAGCGGCAGGTCCTCAGCCCGGCACGCCATTGATGCGTTGCCAGATGCCTTTCAGGTCTTGCCAGCTCTTGGCTTTTTCGCGCGGGCTGCGCAACAGGTAGGCCGGGTGATAGGTGACCAGTAGCGGCGTCTGCCCCGGGCCGTAGTGATGCAGCGGGCCGCGCAGACGGGCCAGGGGTTGGTCGGTGGCGAGCAGGCGCTGTGCGGCAATGCGCCCCAGGGCGACGATCAGCTTCGGCTGGATGAGCGCGATCTGCGCCTCCAGATACGGCCGGCAGGCCTCGGCCTCGTCGGTGGCCGGATCGCGGTTGGCCGGCGGCCGGCATTTCACGACGTTGGCAATGAACACGTTGCGTTCACGGCTGTGGCCAATGGACGCCAGCATTTCGTCCAGCAGCTTGCCGGCGCGGCCAACGAACGGAAGCCCCGAGGCATCTTCGTCCGCCCCCGGCCCCTCGCCGACAATCATCAGCGGGGCATCGCGCGCCCCGGTGCCGAAGACGGTTTGCGTGCGGGTGGCGCAGAGGCCACAGCGGGTGCAGGCGGCAACGGCCGCTTCCAGCGGGGCCCAGTCGCCGAAGTCGCCGAACGCGCCGATCGGCGCGGCGGCAATCACCGCGCCCGGACCTGCCACGGTGGGCAGGTCCGGCGCCGGGGCGACCGCGACAGGGGTCGCGGGCACCACGGCACCCGACGCGGCGGCCGCGGGCGGGCGCGTTGGCGGGTTTGGGGCGACTGCCGTCTCGGGCACGACGGCAGTGGCCGTGGCGTCACGCTCCGCCGCCGTGCCGGCAGCCGCAGCAACGTCACGCTGCACCCAGACGTCGATGCCCAGCCGTGCGAGCCGCCGCTTCCGCGCAGCAGCGGTCATGCTCAGGCCAGAGCCCGGTTCAGCGCCGACAGGATGGCCTTGAGCGAGGCCGTCACGATGTTGGCGTCCACGCCCACCCCGAACAGCGCGCGTCCGTCATCCACCTTGACCTCGATATAGCTCACGGCCTGCGCGTTGGCACCGCCGGTGAGTGCATGCTCGTGATAATCGACCACCGAGATGCTGCGTCCGGTCTGCCGCGAAAGGGCTTGCACGAACGCGTCGATCGGCCCGTTGCCCTGCCCCTCGAGGGCGACCGGCGCGCCGTCCACGCACAACTCGCAGGCCAGCTTCACCGAGGCGGTTTTCGAGTCTTCGACCAGATGATGCGCGTCGTAGCGATAACGCCCGTCGCCCAGATACTGCTGCTCGAAGATCTGCCAGATGTCGGCGGCGCGCACTTCCTTGCCCGACAGGTCGGTCACCGACTGCACCACCTGCGAGAACTCGATCTGCAGCCGCCGAGGCAGGCTGAAACCGTATTCATGTTCCAGCAGATAGCTGATGCCGCCTTTGCCCGACTGTGAATTGACGCGAATCACCGCTTCGTAGGAGCGCCCGATGTCCAGCGGATCGATGGGCAGATACGGCATCTCCCAGATGTCGGACGGCTGCCGGGCGTCGAAGGCCTTCTTGATCGCGTCCTGATGCGAGCCCGAAAACGAGGTGAACACCAGATCGCCGACGTAGGGATGACGCGGATGCACCGGCAACTGGTTGCAGTGCTCGACCGTGCGCCGCACCTCGTCGATGTCGGAGAAATCCAGCCCCGGATGCACGCCCTGGGTGTACAGGTTCAGGGCCAGGTTGACGACGTCGAAGTTGCCGGTGCGTTCGCCATTGCCGAACAGACAGCCCTCGATGCGGTCGCCACCGGCCATCAGGGCGAACTCGCCAGCGGCGATGCCGGTGCCGCGGTCATTGTGCGGGTGAATCGACAGAATCACCGCGTCGCGCCGCGCGATGTTGCGGTGCATCCACTCAATCATGTCGGCAAAAATGTTCGGCGTGGAATGCTCCACCGTTGACGGCAGGTTGATGATGATGGGCCGCTCGGGCGTGGCGCCAGCCGCCTCGACCACCGCATCGACCACGCGCTTCGAGAGCGCCAGTTCGGTGCCCGAGAACATTTCAGGTGAGTACTGGATTCGCCAGTCGGTTTCCGGGTGTGCATCGGCCAGCTCACGCACCAGGCGGACATGCGACACCGCCAGGTCAACCACCTCGTCTTCGCTCATGCGGAACACCACGCGGCGCATCACCGGCGCCATGGCGTTGTAGACGTGGACGATGGCCCGGGGCACGCCGCGCAAGGCCTGGAAGCTGCGGCGAATCAGTTCGTCGCGCGCCGGCGTCAGCACCTGGATGGTGACGTCGTCGGGAATCAGCCGGTGGTCGATCAAATGCCGGTGAAAGTCGAATTCGGTCTGCGAGGCAGACGGGAAGCCCACCTCGATCTCCTTGAAGCCCACGCGCACCAGCAGCTCGAACATGCGCAGCTTGCGTTCGGCGTTCATCGGCTCGATCAGCGACTGGTTGCCGTCGCGCAGATCGGTGGACAGCCAGATCGGCGCCTTGCTCAGCACCGCGTCCGGCCAGGTTCGGTCGCGCAGATGGACCGGGGCAAAGGGACGATATTTTTGGGAAGGGTCAGTCAACATGGTCATGGCACTCGCTCATCGGGGGCGCAACGCAGCGGACCGCGCAGCGCAAAACACGGGCTCCGGCGCCAAGAAAAAGGGCTGGAGACAGGATTCGGGATGCGCGCGGTAGAGGCCCCGCGCTGGCGCTGATGGAGGTCTGCCTTACGGCAGAAGTCGACCCAGCAGACGGCACAACACACCCTGCCCCATCAAGGGCATCAACCGGTCAAACTTGGCGCGGGACGTTGGCACGGCGGCAAGTATAGCTCAGCCCTTGGGTTCGGCAACCTTGCCACGACGCCGTTTGTACCACCGCCACAGCGCGGCCAGCGGCGCCGACATGGCGTAGCCAAACGAGGTCACAAACAGCACCACGGGCGGATTGATGGCCACGACCACGATCACGCCCACGGCAATCAGCAGGGTGGCAAACGGCACCCGCTCCGACAATCGCGCCTGCTTGAAACTGGGATAGCGGAAATTGCTGACCATCAGCAGCGCCACCACCGTGGTGAGCAGGGTTGCCGGCACCAGCAGATCATGGCCCTGCAGATGGGCGCTGTGCGCCGACCAGACGAAGAAGGTCACCACCGCCGCTGCGGCAGGGCTGGGCAGGCCGAAAAAGTCCTTGTTGCTGCCGGCGATGGCGGCCAGCACATTGAAGCGCGCCAGCCTCAGCGCCGTGCAGGCGGTGAAGGTGAAGGCAACCACCCAGCCGAGCTTGCCGCCCAGCCAGCGGTACTCGGCAAGGTGGTGCAGGCTGAAGGCATACATCACCACCGAGGTGGCCACGCCGAAGGCCACCATGTCGCAGAGCGAGTCGTACTCCTTGCCAAAGTCGGTCTGCGTGTTGGTCATCCGCGCGATTCGGCCGTCCAGCGCATCGGCGATGGTGGCCCCCAGAATCGCCATGGCGGCCACGCCAAAATTGCCGTTCATGGCCGACACGATGGCCAGAAATCCGCCGAACAAGGTGCCGGTGGTGAACAGGTTGGGCAGCAGGTAGATGCCCTTACGCTGCCGCGGCTGAGGGTCTTGAGCGTTCATCGCACTATGGTAACCGCTGGGCCAACGGTCGCTGCGGCAGCCGCGCCATCGGCCACAAAAAAGCGGCGGCGCACCGGAATGCGCCGCCGCTGATCACCCCTCATGCCTGGCCCAGTGGCCGCAGCAGGGGGTTGAATCGCTTCAGTTCTTCGCCTTGTCGACCAGCTTGTTCTTGGCGATCCACGGCATCATGGCGCGCAGTTTGGCGCCCACTTCTTCGATCTGGTGCTCGGCTCCGATACGGCGCATCGCCTTCAAGGTCGGCTGGCCGGCCTGGTTTTCAAGCACGAAGTCCTTGGCGAAACGGCCCGACTGGATGTCGGTGAGCACGCGCTTCATTTCCTTCTTGGTTTCTTCGGTGATGATGCGCGGGCCGGTCACGTAGTCGCCGTACTCGGCGGTGTTCGAGATGGAGTAGCGCATGGTCGCCAGACCGCCCTCGTACATCAGGTCGACGATCAGCTTCAGCTCGTGCAGACACTCGAAGTAGGCCATCTCGGGCGCGTAGCCCGCTTCCACCAGCGTTTCAAAGCCGGCCTGCACCAGCGCCGAGGCACCGCCGCAGAGCACGGCCTGCTCACCGAACAGGTCGGTTTCGGTTTCTTCACGGAAGTTGGTTTCGATGATGCCGGCGCGGCCACCGCCATTGGCTGAGGCGTAGGAGAGCGCGATCTGCTTGGCGCTGCCCGACGCATCCTGATGGATGGCGATGAGGCTGGGCACGCCGCCGCCACGCAGGAATTCCGAGCGCACGGTATGGCCGGGGCCCTTGGGCGCGATCATGATCACGTCGAGGTCGGTACGCGGCTCGATCAGCTTGAAATGGATGTTGAAGCCGTGCGCAAAGGCCAGTGCGGCGCCCTGCTTGAGGTTCGGCACCACCGAGTCTTCATAGATTTTGCGCTGGTCCTGGTCGGGGGCAAGAATCATGACCAGGTCGGCCTGCTTCACCGCATCGGCCACTTCGAGCACCTTGAGCCCGGCGCTCTCCGCCTTGGCCCAGCTCTTCGAGGTTTTACGCAGCGCGACGGTGACGTCAACCCCGGAGTCTTTCAGGTTCAGCGCATGCGCGTGACCCTGCGAGCCGTAGCCAAGAATGGTGACCTTCTTCGACTGAATCAGGGAAAGGTCGGCGTCTTTGTCGTAATAGACGGTAATGCTCACGGGCTTACTCCAGCGGGCCGCAGCGCGGCTTGATTAAGGTTGGGATGATCGTTCAACGGCATCGGCGGTCTGCGGCACCGACAGGCAGGCAGCGCCCCGCTCAATGGCGGCAAGGCCACTGCGCACCAGCTCGATCAGGCTGGCACGCTCGGTTAACTCATTGATCAGCAGGTCATTTTCAAGTGCCGTGCCGGAGTGCTTCAACACCTGGATGCCATCCTGGTCATCGAGGATCACCGCGCCATGACGATGCGCGCACTCGATGATGGCATCGCCCTGCCCGGCGGCGGCGCGTACTTTCACCAGCACCAGCTCGGATTCCAGATGGTCGGTGAGCGACAGATCACGAATATCCACCACATCCACGACCTTGCGGGTCTGCTGCACGATCTGGTGGACGACGGCGTCCGAACCGAAGGTGACCAGGGTCAGGCGCGAGACCAAGGGATCTTCGGTGGGCGCGACCGAAAGGGAGTCGATGTTGTAGCCGCGAGACGAAAACATGCCGGCGACGCGCGCAAGTGCGCCCGCCTCGTTTTGCAGCAGCAGGGTGATGATGTGTCGCATAAGGGCGCGAATGCTAGACAGTTCGGCGTGGCGGCGCAACGAAAAGCGCCAAGCGTCGACCGAGGGCGTGGCCCGCGCGATCACCCCGCCCTGGGTGGTGCAGGTGGATCGACCGCGGCGCAGCGGCTACAGGCGCCCGTCAACCCGGCCGCTCACCGGCGCGCACGTCGGTCAGATTCATGCGCGCACGCGCCAGCGCCTGCATGTCAGCGACGGTGTCGGCCTCGTCCATGATCTCGAGCCCCAGCAGGGTTTCGATCACGTCTTCCATGGTCACCACACCCTGGGTGACGCCGTACTCGTCGACCACCACGGCAAGGTGGGTGCGGTTCTGCGTGAGCCGCTTGACCAGGGTCGGCAGGTGCATACGGTCCAGCACGAACAGCGCCTGACGCTGGTAGTCCCGCACCGGGCGGTCCTGCTCGCCACGTGCCGCAGCGGCCAGCAGGTCATCGCGCAGCACCAGCCCGTCCACCGTGTCGATCTGCTCGCTGTAGACCGGTAGGCGCGACAGCACGGCGGCCTCTTCGCGCGCCAGAAACGCGCGCACCGGCGTGTCGGCCCGCACCGCCTGCACCACGGTGCGCGGCGTCATGATGCTGCGCACCCGCGCCTCGCGAAACGCCATGAGGTTGCGAATCACCTCGGCCTCGGCATCGTCCAGCCGACCTTCGTTCTGCCCCTGCTCGGCCATTGCCAGAAAATCATTGCGCGAGAATACCGGGCGGTCGCCGTCCTTCTTCAGCATGCGCGTGATGCCCTCGCTGAGTCGCACCATCGGGTACAGCGCCAGAATCAGAAACTTGAGACTGGTCACGGTGAAAGGCACGAAGCGCTGCCAGTAACTGGCGCCAAGGGTTTTGGGAATGATTTCCGAAACGACCAGAATGGCCAGCGTCGCTGCCGCTGCAATCAGCGCTTCAAAGCGCAGCGAAACCCCGAACAACGCCAGCCCCGACGTGCCAAACAAGACGTTGGCCTGGGCACCGACACCGATCGCCCCCACCGTGTGCGCCGCCGTGTTGAGCGTGAGAATGGCCGACAGCGGCCGGTCGATGTCTTTCTTGAACTCGGCCAGCAGGCGGCCGGTCGCGCCGCCACGGGCAATGGCGCCGGTGACATAACTGGGCGTGACCGACAGCAGCACCGCCTCCCATATGGAACACGCGAACGAGACGACCAGCGCCAGCAGCAGAAACAGAACAAGGAGCGTCATGGGCGCAGCGTGCCAGAACGGTGCCCGGCGCGACCGTCAGGTCAAAAGCGGCGAATGCGCGACGCCGGGGCGCCGGTCAGGTGCGGGGCAAGGTCACGCCCTGCTGGCCCTGGTACTTTCCGCCCCGGTCCCGATAGCTGATCTCGCAAACCTCGTCCGACTCCAGAAACAACATCTGCGCCACGCCTTCGTTGGCGTAGATGCGCGCGGGCAGCGGGGTGGTGTTGGAAAACTCCAGGGTCACGTGGCCTTCCCATTCCGGCTCCAGCGGCGTGACGTTGACGATGATGCCGCAGCGCGCGTAGGTGCTCTTGCCCAGGCAGATGGTCAGCACGCTGCGCGGAATGCGGAAGTACTCCACGGTGCGCGCCAGCGCGAATGAGTTGGGCGGAATGATGCACACCGGCCCTTTCACATCCACAAAGCCACGCGGGTCGAAGTTCTTCGGGTCCACGATGGTGGAGTTGATGTTGGTGAAAATCTTGAACTCGTCGGCGCAGCGCACGTCGTAGCCGTAGCTCGACACGCCGTAGCTGATGATCTTCTGGCCATCGACCTCGCGGGTCTGCCCCGGCGCGAAGGGTTCGATCATGCCCTGCTGGGCCATGCGGGTGATCCAGCGGTCAGATTTGATGCTCATGGGCACTCAGTCGTCGGTGATTTCTAGGGTCGGGAAGCTTTCGGCAACGCCAAACGCCAGCCTCGCGGCGGCACGCAGGGCGATGTCGCGATAGCGCCGTGCGAGCACGCCTTCCGGTTCGGCGGCCACCGTGGGGTGCCCGCTGTCGGCGTTCAGTCGAATGCTCAGGTCCAGCGGCAGACTGCCCAGCAGCGCGATGCCCGCCTCGTCGGCCATGCGCTGGCCACCGCCACTGCCAAAAATGGCTTCTTCATGGCCACAGTTGGCGCACACATGGGTGCTCATGTTTTCGATCACGCCCAGCACCGGCACCGACACCTTGTTGAACATGGCCAGGGCCTTGCGCGCGTCGAGCAAAGCGATGTCCTGCGGGGTGGTGACGATCACCGCGCCCGACACCGGAATCTTCTGCGACAGCGTGAGCTGGATGTCGCCGGTGCCGGGCGGCAGGTCGATGATCAGATAGTCCAGGTCATCCCAGCGGGTTTCGTTGATCAGCTGCGTCAGCGCCTGGCTGACCATGGGGCCGCGCCAGATCATCGCCTGGGCGGGGTCGATCAGATAGCCGATGCTCATGGTCTGCACGCCGTGCGCCATCACCGGATGCATGGTTTTGCCGTCGGGCGAGGTGGGCTTGGCGTGGGCGCCCATCATCTGCGGCTGGCTGGGGCCGTAGATGTCGGCATCCAGCAGCCCCACCCGAGCGCCTTCGGCCACCAGCGCCAGCGCCAGGTTGGCCGACACGGTGGACTTGCCCACCCCGCCCTTGCCGCTGGCCACGGCGATGATGTTTTTCACGTTCTTGAGTGGCGCCAGGTTCGATGCCAGCGCCGCCGTCTGGATCTCGCAGACCACGTCGACCCGCGCCTTCAGGCCCATCTCGCCCTGCACCAGGGCGCTGACGTCGGCCGCCAGTTCAGGGGCGATGCGCTGTGCCGGAATCGCCAGACGCAGGGCGATCTGCGCCGTGTCGCCGTCGATGGTGGCGTCCACCACCGCATTGGCGGCGCCCAGTCCACAGCCCAGCAGGGGGTGGATGTAGTCGTCCAGCAGGGCCAACAGTTCGGCGCGAGGCTCGGTCATCCGCTCAGTCAAAGGGGAAAGGGGCGACATTCTCCGCAATTCGGGCGCGGTGTGGACAGCGCAGCCCTCAGGCCATGGCAGTCGCGATGCGCTGCGCCAGCGCCTGCAGCTGCTCGCGGCCCTTCTCGCGCGGCCGCCGCCGCGTCGCCAACATGCTGACGTGCGCGATCAGCCGGGTCACCGTGCGCAAGGTGTCGCCGCCGTAGCGGGGAATCACGTGAATGTGCACATGCGGCACGCTCTGGCTGGCGCCGGGGCCGTCATTCACCAACAGGTGCTGCGCCACGCTGCCCAGCGCCTGCCGCTGCGCCACGCCGACCTTGCGCGCCACCTCCCACAGATGCGCCCGGGTTTCGGCATCCAACTCATCAAGGGTGGCGACCGACTGCCGCGGCACCACCAGCACGTGGCCGGGCGTGATTGGACTGATGTCCATGAAGGCCACGCAGCGCTCATCCTGGTGCACAAAGCTGGCCGGCAGCGCGCCGGCGATCAGGTGGTCGAAAATCGTCATCAGCAAAGGTCTCCACATTGGGCCTGACAGGCGGTGCAGTGCCGCGCTGGCGCACCGTACTCGAATATCGGGCGATTTTCAGGCCGTCTGTGGGTAAGGTATCGCCGCAATGAGCACGACACCGCAACGCTTCCTCTGGCACGACTACGAAACCTTTGGCGCCGATGCCGCACGCGACCGCCCCTCGCAGTTCGCCGGGGTGTACACCGACGCGGCGTTGAACCCGGTGGGCGCGCCGCTGATGTTTCACTGCCAGCCCACGATTGATGTGCTGCCGCACCCCGATGCGGTGCTCATCACCGGCATCACGCCGCAGATGGGCGAGCGCGACGGCCTGCCGGAGTACCAGTTTGCCGAGCGCATCCACGACGCGTTCAGCGGCCCCCATGTCTGCGGCGTGGGCTACAACTCGATCCGCTTTGACGACGAGTTCACCCGCCACCTGTTCTGGCGCAATTTCATCGATCCGTACCGGCGCGAGTGGTTTGGCGGCAACAGCCGCTGGGACCTGATCGACGTGATCCGCCTGTGGCACGCGCTGCGCCCCGCCGGGCTGGAGTGGCCCGTCAACGACAGGGGCAGCACCAGCTTCAAGCTGGAACACCTGACGCAGGCCAACGGGCTGGTGCACGAGCGCGCCCACGACGCGCTCTCGGACGTGTACGCCACCCTGGCCCTGGCACAACGGCTAAAAGCGGCACAGCCGCGCCTGTTCGAGCATGCGTTGAAGCTGCGTGACAAGCGGGTCGCCGCCCAACTGCTGAGGCTGGGTGACGTGCAGCCGGTGCTGCACGTGTCGCAGCGCATCCCCGCCGCGCTGGGCTGCATCAGCGCGGTGATGCCGCTGGCCATTCATCCGGTCAACCGCAACTGCATCATCAGCTTCGATTTGCGGCAGGACCCCTCAGACCTGCTGAGCCTTAATGTGGACGACCTGCACGACCGGCTGTTCACGCCGGCTGCCGAACTGCCCGAGGGCATCGAACGACTGGCGCTCAAGGGCATCCACCTCAACAAGTCGCCGATGCTGGCGCCGATGAACACGCTCAGCGCCGCAGCCGCCGAACGCTGGCAGCTCGACCTGCCCGCCATTCAGGCGCATCACGCCACCCTGCTGGCCGCGGGCGAGGCCCTGCAACAGAAGGTGCAGGCCATCTTCGTGCAGCCCGACTTCGAAGAACAGGACGCCGAGTGCGCGCTCTACGCCGGCTTCGTGAGTGACGCCGATCGCGCCCGCTGTGAGCAACTGCGCAAGGCGGGCCCCGGCGCGGCGGCGTCCTTCGATGGCGGCTTTGAAGACGCCCGCCTCAACACCCTGCTGCTGCGCTGGCGCGCGCGCCATGCCCCCCACACGCTCAACGAACTGGAACACGACGAGTGGACCGAGTTCGTGCGCCGCAAACTCACCGTCGACACCGGGCTGGCCAGCCTGACGCTGGACGCCTATCACCGCCGCATCGAAGACGGCCTGCGCGTTGAGACCGACCCCACCCGCCTGCGCTGGCTGCTGGACCTGAAGCACTGGCCACGCGACTGCCGGCTCGACGACCTGATCGGCACGGTCTGAAGAACCACCGATCAACGCATCCCGGCGCAGCGCCCGGAAAGGCCATGCCGCTGCCTGTCACGCACGTCCGCGCCCGGCCTGTTTCGACGATCCACCTGTTGGGCATCGCGCGCCGGCTGCCGGTTGCGACCAAATTCGACCGGCGCCGACTTCTGCGGATACAGCCGCGCCAGCAGCACGACCTCGGTCAGCTCCGGCGGTAATGGCCAGGTAAAGCCCGCTTCGCGCGCCCGGCGCAGCGCTTCCTGCACGGTGGACCGGGCCACGCCCAGTGATGCGGCGATCTGCCGCTCACCGACACCCGTCTCGAATTTGAGGCGAAGAACATCTCGAATCTTGCGCACGGATAACCTCGATTGCGCCACCAGACACCCCTTTTCAATGAAACGGGCGTCACGGTAGCGGGGTTATCCCGCCTCACCTCACTGGACCGCCATCACGCGGAATGATGGACCGACATGCCATGGAATGCTGGACCGGCTTGGCGCGGAATACGCAGCCCGGGGGCGGCGGCGGGCCATTGCCGCTCACCGCCGCCGGCAAATCCCCATCGTCGCAGGGTGCGCATGCGGAGTTCGCGCGTGAATCGAGGCGCCACGCAGACGCCTGTGGCGGGCACGGCTGAGGTGACGTTGCGCATGGCGCGCCAGTGGCGTCAGTTATTACATTGATGTAATGTTGGCATATCAATCATGAAGACCAAAGACCGCCTACATGCCGTGGATGCCAGCGCCAAGCGCTGGCTTGAGGGCGTTCCGGAGTTTCCGGCCGAAGACGTGATGTTGATGCGCCTGATTCGCGTCGCCAGCCTGGGCATCACGGCGTTTACCGATCCGGCGCTCAGGCCAACCGGCCTGACCGAGAGCTCCTTCCACACGCTGGTTGTCGCGATGGCCAGCGGCGACGACGGCACCACGCCCTCGGCACTGTGCGAGCAGGTGGGCCAGAACCACGCCAACATGACCCGCATTCTCAGCGTGCTCGCCAAGGAGGCGTTGGTAGAGATCAGCCCCGACCCGCGGGATGCACGGCGGCGGCGCATCGTGGCCACGGCCGCGGGACACGCGCTGGTACGCCACTACGCCGACCGGTTTCAACCCATCGTGCACACCGCCTTCGGCAGCCTCAGTGCCGCCGAAAAGCGGGCGCTGCAAAGCATGCTGCGCCGGCTCATCGGCTCAATGGACACGGCTGAAGTCATGGCCGGGCACGACGCATGACGGGCACCGGGCGCCGCACCTGGCTGCCGCAACTGGGGCAGGCCGTCGGGGTGTCGCTGTTGTGGCTGGCTGGCGATGTGCTGGCCTCGAACGGCATGAGCGCACCGGGCACCGGCGCGGTGCAACTGGGCATGGCCGGGGCCGGCACGGCCTTGGCCGCCGATGCCTCGGCCACCCTGCGCAATCCGGCTGCGGGGGCCTGGCTGGGCAACAGCCGCACGGCCGAACTCGGCATCGCCATTCCCGACGGTGGGTACCGCGCCGGACCGCGGGGTGACAACGCGCCGCTGGGATTGCTGGACGTGACCCCGGGACGCGTCACCTCGGTGACCGGCGTGTTTCCCATCCCGTCATTTGCCCGCAACTGGCAGTTGAACGACCGCACCGCAGTCGGCTGGGGATTCAGTGCCTCGGGGCTGAAGGCGCTGTCGAAGGCGGGTTCGGCCACCCTGGCGCGCGGCGTGCCGATCTTCGAAGCCCGCTGCGATGGCACCTTCGGGGGCGGGCAGCCGCTGTCGGCACGCACCGACCTGACGCAGTTGTGCGGCGCCGGCGCCACAACCCTGGGGGTCGATCTGACCCAGCTCCTGGTGTCTGCGCACTGGGCCCGCATGGTCTTGCCGGGCCTGTCGGTCGGCATTGCCCCGGTGATTGCCGGGCAGCGCATCGAACTGAAAGGGCTTGGGGCGTTCGCGACCTTCTCCAATTTTCAGGACCAGACGACCGACCGCGGGTTCGATTACGCCTACGGCGGCGGTGCCCGGATCGGCGTTCTGTGGGATACGGGTTACGGCATCGGGTTCGGCGCGGCGTATCAAACGCGGCTGTACCAGACCGATTTCGACAAATATCGCGGCGCGATCATCGGCGGATCACTGGACTTCGCCCCCACCCTCAATCTTGGTATGCAGGTGCACCTGAGGGACGGGCATCGCCTGTTTGTCGATTACGAACAGGTGCGCTACGGCGATGTGCGGCCCTTGGCGAACAAGGTGGAGCCGCAACGGTTTACAGACGGCTGCTTTGTCCCTCGGATGATTTCGCGCAACCTGCCCAACCCGCCGGCGCTCGGGGCGTGTCTGGGCGCGCACGACGGCCCGGGATTTGGCTGGGACACGATCAATGTCTACAAGATCGGTTATCAGGGCAGCCGCAATCGGCTCTCGTGGCGGGCCGGCTACAGCTGGGGAGGCAATCCCGTGGTGCCCGACCAGGTGCTGCCGAAGATTTTTGCGCCCGCCATCACGGACCGCCATGCCGCGCTCGGCCTGTCCTGGCGGTTTTCATCTCAACTTGAACTGGGATGGGCCTTGATCTACGCGATCAAGAACACGACCCGCGAACCGAACACGCTCAGCAGTGCAAGCCTCACCCTGTTTCAGGGTGAACCGCTGAGCTTCGACGTGGGCAAAGATCCCGCCGACCAGACGGTCGATACGCACATCAGCGTGTGGCAGTCTCAATTCAGCATGACCTGGCACCTGGGGCACCGATGACCTCTTACTTTCCTGGCTTGCTGGCCTGCGCACTGATCGTGACCGGCCTTGCAGCGTGCAGCGACCCCAGCCCCCACGCGGCGCGCACGCCCACTGAGCACGCACTGCCCACGCTGCAGGTGCACCCCGAACCGCTCGCCCAGCACTACCAGACCGTGGGCTCGGTGGTGTCTGACGAGCGGGTCGAGATCAGCTCGCGGCTGGCGGCCTACGTGCGTGCGATCAACGTGCGCGAGGGGGAGGCCATCCGCCGCGGGCAGGTGCTCGTCCAACTCGATGCCCGCGACCAGCAGGCGGCGGTGCAACAGGCCCAGGCCCAGCGCGCAGTGCGCGAGGCCGCGCTGCGCGATGCCGAACGCACGCTGGAGGACACCAGAACGCTGTTCAAGCGGGGGCTGGTGGCAGACGCCGCGCGGCGCCGGGCGCAACTGGAATATGACTCGGCCGAGCAGGCCCTGCGCGCCCAGGAAGCCGCACTGCGCGCAACCCAGGCGCAGCTTCGCTACACCGAGATCGTCAGTCCGGTCGATGGCGTGGTCGCCGAGCGGCTCGCGCGCACCGGTGATCTGGTGACGCCGGGCCGCCCGTTGCTGGTGGTGGAATCGGACACGGCGCTGCTGTTCGAGACGGCGGCGGCGGAATCGCAGGTGCAGCACATCGCCGTGGGCGACGTGGCGCAGGTGAGCATTGATGCCACCGGACAGCGCTATCGGGCAACCGTGCTGCGGGTGGTGCCCTCGGGGGATCCGGTCACACGAAGGTTCATGGTGAAACTGCAATTGGACGATGCGGCGGGCCTCACGCCCGGCCTGTTCGGCCGCAGCCGCTTCAAGGTCGGCGAGACCGAGGGCCTGCGGGTGCCCGACACCGCGCTGGCGCAACGCGGTGGACTGACCGGCGTTTTCGTGGTCGACGAGAACAACCGGCTCAACTACCGCTGGGTGCGCACCGGACGACGCGAAGACGGCCTGACCGAAATCACCGCGGGCCTCGACGCCGGAGAAACGATCCTGGCGCAGGTGCCCGAAACCGTGCGCGACGGCGATCGCCTGCAGCAGCAAGCACCGTAGGCCGGGCATGCGCGAACGCAAACTCAACTCCGCCGGCCGGATCGCCGACTATTTCATCGAGTCGAAGCTCACACCGGTGTTCGTGCTGTTCTGCCTCGCGGTCGGGTGGATTGCCGCGACCCTGACGCCGCGCGAGGAAAACCCGCAGATTCTGGTCCCCGGGGCGGAGGTGATCTACGCCCTGCCCGGCCGATCCGCTGCCGAAGTGGACCGCCTGGTCGCGGCGCCGGTAGAACGTGCCCTGCGCGAGATCGAGGGCGTGGACCACACCTTTTCCACCTCGATGCAGGGGCTGGCGCAAGTTGCCGTGCAGTTCGACGTGGGCGTGGACAAGGAAAACGCCATGGTGCGCGTCTACCAGCGCATCAGCAGTGCCCAGGCACTGCTGCCGCCGGACGTTGCCCCGCCGCTGATCAAGCGGGTCGATGCCGACGACATTGCCGTTGTCACCATCACGCTGGCCTCCGAGCGCTACGACGACTACGCGCTGCGCCGTCTGGCCGAGCGTGTTCTTGAAAGGCTCAACTCCATTCCCTCGGTGTCGCGGGTCGAACTGCACGGCGGCGCCTCACGCGAAATTCGCGTCGAGGCTGATCCCGCGCGGCTCGAAGCCTTCGGCCTGACCCTGAACGAGGGGCTGGCGGCACTGGCGGCCGGCAATACCGCCGCCGAAGTGGGCGAAACCGTGCACGACGGGCAGAACCTGCGCGTGCAGTTGCGCGGCGAACTGCGGTCCGCCGAAGACGTGCGCCGGCTTGCGGTGGGCGTTCACGACGGCCAACTGATCTACGTTGACGATGTGGCGACCGTGCACGACGGCCCGGCGCAGCAGCGCGACGCCCTGGTGCGCCTGGGCTTCGGCCCGGGGGATCCGAGGATCGGGCAGTCCGCTTCCGAGATGCCGGCGGTGACGATCTCGGTGGCCAAGAAGCCGGGAACCAACGCGGTGACCACGGCCGAAGAGGTGCTGGCGGTGGTGGAGACCCTGCGCCAGCAGTTCATTCCGGCAGACGTGCACGTCGTCACCACGCGCGATGACGGCGTAAAGGCCAACGACACGGTCAACCACCTGCTGCGCGATCTGGCGGTGGCGATCAGCGCGGTGATCCTCACGCTGCTGCCGTTTCTGGGCCTGCGCTCGGGGCTGATCATCAGCTTCGTGCTGCCGTTGATCCTGTGCCTGACGTTGATGCTGGATCTGTTGACGGGCTTCACCGTGAACCGCATTTCGCTGTTCGCGATGATCCTGTCGCTGGGCATGATCGTGGACGACAGCATCGTCGTGCTGGAGAACATCTACCGCAACTACCAGTTGCGTTCGGGTGTCGATCCACGTCGACAGGCGGTGCTGGCGGTCAACGAGATCGGGCCGCCAACGACCATTGCCACAATCTCGGTCGTCCTGGTGTTTGGCTCGCTGAGCCTGCTCACCGGCATGAACGGCGCTTACTTCGCGCCCATCTCGTTCAACGTGCAGGTCACCATGGCGCTGTCGCTGCTGCTGGCCTACATGATCGTGCCCTGGGCCTGCCATCGCTGGCTGCGTGGGCACGTCACGGCCCATGCGCACGATGACGCGTCTTCCGCGTCGCACCAGCGCTATTTCCGGATGCTGACGCCGCTGCTGCACAGCCGCCGACGTCGCTGGGCCTTCTATGCCCTGACCCTGCTCGCCCTGCTGGGCGCGCTGCTGCAGCCGGCGTGGCCGTTCATCCGGCCTGCCGGCGTTGGCGGGCCGCAATCGCCCGGCAGCGTGATGATCGCCATCATGCCCAGGGAAGACCGCAGCCATTTCAGCATCACCCTCGACATGCCCGAGGGCACCCCCATCGAAACCACCGACGAGGTCGCGCGCCGCGTCGGCGCACTGCTGCGGCAACAGCCGGTGGTGGTCAACTGGGTGAGCTACGTGGGCCTGCCGCCGGTGGTGGACTTCGCCGGGCAGATTCGCGGGGCCGCAAACCGGCAGGCGCCGCACCAAGCCGAAATCACGGTCATGCTGCTGCACAAGAACGCGCGCAACACGACCTCGACCGAGGTGACCGAAGCGCTGCGGGCCCAAACCACCCAATTGCAGGCCGACTATCCCGGTCTCGAAATCACCCTGCGCAACTCGCCCCCCGGGCCGCCCAGTGTGGCCACGGTGGTCGCCGAGGTCTACGGCGAGGACGCCGAAGTGCGGCGTCAACTGGTCGCCCAGGTGCGCGAACGATTCGCACAGACCTGGGGCGTGGTCGACATCTACGACTCTGAAGCGGCCGATGCGCCGCGCATCGATCTGCAGGTCGATCACGAGAAGGCGATGCTGTCGGGCGTCACCGCCACCGCCATCGAGCAGACCCTGCGCAACCTGATGGGCACGCGCGTCATCTCGGAGGCGCGCATCGAGGGCGAACGCGCGCCGGTGCCGATCCTGATCGAGGTGCCGCGCCGCCACGATCTCGATCCGCAGCAACTGGACCGGGTGCATGTCGCCAACGCCCAGGGTGAGCGCATTCCGGTGTCGGAGCTGGTGAAGCCGCACATGACGCACGTCGACAGGCCGATTCTGCGCAAAGACAACGAGCCCTACAGCTTCGTCGCGGCCGACGTCTCGGGCAGCGCGGCGGCCTACGTCATTCTCGACATGAACCAACACCTGGACGGCCTGGATCTGCCGGATGGCGGCACGCTGAGCACCGGCAATCTGGGCCTGCGGGAGCAGGCGCCAAGCTCTCTGGACGGGTACCAACTGCTCTGGAACGGAGAGCTGCGACTCACGCTCGATTCACTGAGGGAAATGAGCATGATCCTGATCGCCGGCCTGGCACTGATCTTCCTGCTGCTGGTGGCGACCTACCGGTCGTTCTTGCTCGCGACGCTGGCAATGACGGCGGTGCCACTGGGTTTCATCGGCGTCTTTCCGGGGCACTGGCTGCTCGGCATCGACTTCAGCATGGCCTCGGCCATCGGCGTCATCGCGCTGGCGGGCGTGGTCATCCGCAACTCTCTGCTGATCATCGACTTCATCCGCGACTACCGGCAGGCGGGCCATCCACTGGAGGATGCCGTCAAGCTCGCCGGCGCGGTCCGCTTCAGGCCGATCATGCTGTCAGCGCTGACCGTCGCGCTGGGCACGCTGATTCTCTACACCGACCCCATGTTTGCCGGGCTGGCCACCTCGCTGATCTTCGGCACCGTGACCTCGACCGCCCTCACGCTGCTGATCCTGCCAACCCTGTACTACCGCCTGGCCACCGCCCATCCCCAGTGGCTGCCCGCCCCTGCCGCTGAAGGCGACGCCGAGCAGCCGGCCCCCCCGCAGGCGTCGTGACCCGAGGCGCCGCAGGCGCGCGTCGACGACCGCCCCTCGAAACGGCCGGCACCCGGCGGGTGGCATAATTCGCGCCCTGTTTCGAACCGCTGAACGCCGCCATGCGCCGCATCCTCGTGACCAACGCTCTGCCCTACGCCAATGGCGCCATTCACCTGGGTCATCTGGTGGGCTACGTGCAGGCCGACATCTGGGTGCGCTTCCAGCGGCTGAACGGGCACGAGGTGCACTACGTCTGCGCCGATGACGCCCACGGCACGCCGATCATGCTGGCGGCCGAAAAGGCCGGCCTGGCGCCCGAGGCTTACATCGAAGACGTGCGTCAGGCGCACATGGCCGACTTTGCCGACTTTGGCGTGGCGTTCGACCATTACCACTCCACCCACAGCCCCGAGAACGAGCGGCTGGCGCAGCTGATCTACACCCGCCTGCGCGACGCTGCGCACATCGCCCGGCGCAACGTGCGGCAGCTGTTCGACCCCGAGCGGCAGATGTTTCTGCCCGATCGCTACATCAAGGGCGAATGTCCCAAGTGCGGCGCGGCCGACCAGTACGGCGACAACTGCGAAGTGTGCGGCGCGGCCTACGCACCCACCGACCTGAAAAATCCGCGCTCGGTGGTCAGCGGCGCGACGCCCGAGCTGCGGGACTCGGAGCACTACTTCTTCCAGCTCGGCGACTTCCAGACCTTTCTGCAGGGCTGGCTGGGCGGCGACGTGGCCCACCCGTCGATCAAGGCCAAGCTGCGCGAATGGTTCGAGGCGGGCCTTAAAGACTGGGACATCTCGCGTGACGCCCCCTACTTCGGCTTCGCCATTCCCGACGCGCCGGGCAAGTACTTCTACGTGTGGCTGGACGCGCCCATCGGCTACATGGCCAGCTTTGCGGCCTTCCTGAACAACGACGACGCCCGCTTTGGCGAATTCTGGAACGCCGACAGCCAGGCCGAGCTGCATCACTTCATTGGCAAGGACATCGTCAATTTTCACGGCCTGTTCTGGCCGGCAATGCTGAAAGGTGCGGGCTTTCGCACCCCCACCCAGCTGCATGTCAACGGCTACCTGACCATCAATGGCCAGAAGATGAGCAAGAGCCGCGGCACCTTCATCCAGGCCCGCACCTGGCTGAACCACCTGCCGCCCGAGGCGCTGCGCTATTACTTCGCCGCCAAGCTCGGCAGCGGCCCGGAAGACCTGGACCTGAGCCTCGACGACTTCGCCGCCCGGGTGAACAGCGACCTGGTCGGCAAGTACGTCAACATTGCCAGCCGCTGTGCGGGGTTCATCACCAAGCAGTTTGACGGCCAACTGGCGCCGCAACTGCACGACGCCACCCGGTTCAAGGCATTGGCCGCAGCGGCGCCCAAGCTGCAGGCGGCCTACGAGGCGGGCGAACTGGCCGCAGCGGTGCGCGAGATCATGCGCCTGGCCGACGAGGCCAACGGCGAGATCCAGACGCTGGCGCCGTGGAAGCTGGCCAAGCAGGAAGGCCGCGAGGCCGAGCTGCACGCCGTCTGCACCACCTTTCTCAACATCTTCCGCCAGCTCACCGTGTACCTGAAGCCCATCCTGCCCCAGCTTGCAGCCCAGGCCGAAGCCTTCCTCAATATTCCGCCGCTCACCTGGGCGGATGCCGCCACGCCGCTGCTGGATCACCGCATCAATGTCTACGAGCCGCTCATGACCCGTATCGAAAAAGCCCAGACCGAGGCGCTGCTGGCGGCCGAGGCGGCGAGCACGCCGGCGCCGGCGTCCGCAGCACCCGCCGCCGCTCAGGCGGCCCCGGCCGCCGCCGCAAAGGCTGACGACAGCGCGGTGATTTCCATCGACGACTTCACCAAGGTGGACTTGCGGGTGGCGCGCATCGTCGAGGCCGGCGCCGTCGAAGGCGCCGACAAGCTGCTGCGCCTGCAGCTCGACCTGGGGCCGCTGGGCACGCGGCAGGTGTTCGCCGGCATCAAGAAGGCCTATGACCCGGCCGTGCTGGTCGGCAAGCTCACCGTGTGCGTGGCCAACCTGGCGCCGCGCAAGATGAAGTTCGGGCTGTCGGAAGGCATGGTGCTGGCGGCCAGCAACGACACGACAGGCCCGTGCCTGCTCTGGCCGGACGCCGGCGCCGCGCCCGGCATGCGGATCAAGTAATCCTCAGAACCTGCAGTGATAACGCCATGCAAAATGCGGTCACTTTCTTGTTGCATTGCAGCGCACGGCGCATCCTAGTGGCCTATGTCTGACGTGCTGCTCATCCTGCTGGGCGCGGTGCTGGTGCACAACTTCGTGTTGGTGCAGTTCCTTGGCCTGTGCCCGTTCATGGGCACCTCGAAGAAGGTCGAGACCAGTTCCGGGCTGGCGCTGGCCACCACCTTCGTCCTCACCCTGACGGCCGTGGTGACCCACGTCATCGACACTTGGGTGCTGGCCATTTTTGGCCTCGAATACCTGCGCACCATCGTGTTCATCGTGGTCATCGCCGGGGTGGTGCAGTTCGTCGAGATGGTGGTGCAGAAAACCAGCCCCTTGCTGTATCAGGTGTTGGGCATCTACCTGCCGCTGATCACCACCAACTGCATCGTGCTGGGCGTGGCGTTGATCAACGTGCGGCAGTCGTCGACATTCCTGGAATCGGCCCTCACCGGCATCGGCGCCGGGCTGGGGTTCTCGCTGGTGCTGCTGCTGTTCGCCAGCCTGCGCGAACGCCTGGCCGTGGCCGACGTGCCCGACGCTTTCAAGGGCGCGCCGGTCGCGTTGGTGACCGCTGGCGTCATGTCGCTGGCTTTCCTTGGCTTCGCAGGGCTCGCCTGATGCGAACTGCACCGACCCACGCGAACGGCCTTGCAGGTGACATGACCGCACCGACTCGCCTTGCGCGCATCCCCGCTGCGCGGGGCCCCTGCCCGGTGGCTCGCGGGCGGACCCGCTCGGCTTTCCCAGGGTTTGCAGGGCTGGCTTGATGCCATGTTGACCGCGATCCTCACTCTGACGCTGCTTGCGGCCGCCTTTGGCGTGGTGCTGGGGTATGCCAGCGTGCGCTTCAGGGTCGAGGGCGATCCACTGGTCGACAAGATCGACAAGATTCTGCCGCAGACCCAATGCGGCCAGTGCGGCTATCCCGGCTGCAAGCCCTACGCCACCGCCATTGCAGGGGGCGATGCCGAGATCAACCAGTGCCCGCCCGGGGGCGAAGACGGGGTGCTCAAACTGGCCGAGCTGCTGGGGCGCGAGCCGATTCCGCTCAACGCCGAGAACGGCGTGGCCAAGACCGTCAAGACCCTGGCGCTGATTGACGAGGCAGTGTGCATCGGCTGCACCAAGTGCATTCAGGCCTGCCCGGTCGACGCCATCGTCGGCGCCGCCAACCAGATGCACACGGTGATCGAAAGCCACTGCACCGGCTGCGAGCTGTGCCTGCCGCCCTGCCCGGTGGACTGCATCACCATGGAGCCGGTGGCCGACACGGTGAAGACCTGGCGCTGGCCGCAGCCACAGCAGCCGCAGCGCGAGCAGGAGGCCGCGTGATCGCCCAGGCCCCGTTCCGTCTCCACCGCTTTCACGGCGGGCTGCACCTGAACGATCGCAAGGCGCTGTCCACCGGCGCCCCCATCGCCGAGGTGCCGCTGCCGCCGCTGATGGTCTTGCCGCTGACGCAGCACATCGGCGGGGCCGCCAAACCCTGTGTACAGGTGGGCGACCGGGTGCGCCGTGGCCAGACGGTGGCGCACGCGCAGGGGGTGGTGTCATCGCCGGTTCACGCCCCCACCTCGGGCCGCATCACGGCCATCGAGGCGCGCCCTGTGCCGCATCCCTCCGGCCTCAGCGCCGACTGCCTGGTGCTGGAGCCCGACGGACGGGACCAGCCGCTGGATACGCCGGAATGGGCGCCGTTGCCTGACTTCGCCGCCGCCACGCCCGCGCAGATTCGCGACATCGCCCGCGCCGCGGGCATTGTCGGCCTGGGCGGTGCCGCGTTTCCCTCGGCGATCAAGCTCAACCCCGGCCGCGTCGTCGACACCCTGATCATCAACGGCGCCGAGTGCGAGCCCTACATCAGTTGCGACCAGATGCTGATGACCGAACAGGCCGACGAGGTGGTGCTGGGCATTCAGGTGGTCCTGCACGCACTGGCGGCGCCGCGGTGCCTGGTGGGCATCGAAGACAACAAGCCCGAGGCTATTCGCGCCATGTCGCGCGCCGCTGAGCACGACGCGCGCATCTCGGTGGTGGTGGTGCCCACCCGCTACCCGCAGGGCGGCGAAAAGCAGTTGATTCAAACGCTCACCGGCCTCGAAGTGCCCAGCGAGGGCCTGCCGCTGGACCTCGGCATCGTCTGCCACAACCCCGGCACCGTCCGCGCCGTGGGACGCGCCGTGTGCTTTGCCGAGCCCTTGATCGAACGCATCATCACCGTCACCGGTGAGGCCATCGCCCAGCCGTGCAATCTGCGGGTGCGCCTGGGCACCCTGATGTCACACCTGGTCGCGCAGGCCGGCGGCTTCACCGACACGCCCGGCCGGGTGCTGATGGGCGGCCCGATGATGGGCTTCGCGCTGCCGGCGCTGGAAGTGCCGGCCATCAAGGCCACCAACTGCGTGCTGGCGCTGGCGCCCGAGCAGATTCGCCCCACGCCCGAGGCGCAGCCCTGCATCCGCTGCGGCGAGTGCGTCACCGTGTGCCCGGCCCGGCTGCTGCCGCAACAGTTGTACTGGCATGCCCGTGCCCGCGAGTTCGAGGCGGCCGAAGACCTCAATCTGTTCGACTGCATCGAATGCGGCTGCTGCGCCCTGGTCTGCCCCAGCCACATCCCGCTGGTGCAGTACTACCGCTTCGCCAAGACCGAGATTCACGCCGCCGAAGCCGAGAAGCGGCTGGCCGACGCCGCACGCCAGCGCCACGAGGCGCGGCTGGCGCGCATCGAACGCGAAGAGCGCGCCAAAGAAGAGGCCCGCGCCCGCAAGAAGGCCGCACTGGCGGCCAAGACGTCCGCGCCGTCCGCGCCGTCCGCGAGCCCGGCCACACCGGGGCCCGCCGCAACCCCCGCCCCGGCGCCGACAACCGCGCCAGCACCAGCACCGGCAGATGACCCGGTGGCGGTCGCCATGGCCCGTGCCCAGGCACGCCGCGCCGCCAACAACGCAGTGCCGGCCCCGGCCTCGGTCGAGCCCGCCGACGGCGACGGTAACGGCGACGGCAAGCCGGCAAGCGCGCCGCCCGCACAGGCCGACTCGGCCGAGGACGACCCGGTGGCCAAGGCTATTGCCGCTGCCAAGGCGCGCAAGGCGGCCAAGGCCGCGGCTGCGCCCGATGCGGACAAGGGGACGGACCAGTGGGCGGACGAAAGCGATCCCGTCGCCAAGGCAATTGCCGCAGCCCAAGCACGAAAAGCCGCCAAAGACGCTCCCCGTGCAAGCGCCACTCCCGCCGCGGTTGCGGTGACTGCCGAAGTTGATCCCGTGGCCAAGGCCATCGCCGCTGCGAAGGCGCGCAAGGCGGCCAGGGCCGCCGACGTGCCGTCGCCCTCCGAGCCGAGCGCCGAAGCAGATGATCCGGTTGCACGCGCCATGGCGGCGGCCAAAGTCCGCAAAGCGGCCAAGGTGGCCAGCGCAACGCCGGCCGACGACGACGACCCCGTGGCCAAGGCCATTGCCGCTGCCAAGGCCCGCAAGGCGGCGCGCGACGCGACCGGAAACGCGCCGCAATGAACCGCGACCTGATCAGCTCGCCGCATCTGCGCGTGCAGCCCAGCGTGCGCGGCGTGATGTTGCGGGTGCTGGGCGCCCTGCTGCCGGGCATCGCGGTGTGCACCGGGCTGTTCGGCCCCGGCGTGCTGCTCAACCTGCTGTGGTGCATCAGCGCAGCGGTGCTGACAGAAGTGCTGGTGATGGCCCTGCGCGGCCGCAGTTGGCGGGTGATTGGCGATGGCAGCGCGGTGCTCACCGGCGCGCTGCTGGCACTGGCGCTGCCGCCCGATGCGCCGTGGTGGCTGCCGGTGCTGGGCGGCCTGTTCGCGGTGGCGCTGGGCAAGCAGGTCTATGGCGGCATCGGCTTCAATCCCTTCAATCCGGCCATGGTCGGCTACGTGGTGCTGCTGATCAGCTTTCCGGTGGCGATGACCGCGTGGCCGGCGCCGCACCTGGCCTGGGCCGCCGACGCGGTGAGCCAGGCCACCGCGCTGGACCACGTGCGCACCGAGCTGACGCAGGGCCGCACCCTCGGCGAAATCCAGCTCGATCCCGGCTTTGCCGGCCATCACCTGCGCGGCTGGCTGTGGGTGTCGCTGGCGTATCTGGCCGGCGGCCTGTTTCTGCTGCAGCAGCGCACCATCGGCTGGCAGATTCCGCTCGGCGTGCTGCTGGGCATGGGGCTGATGGCGTTGATCTTCTGGGGCGTGGACAGCGACCGCTACGCCGCGCCGCTGTTCCACTGGACCAGCGGCGCGGCGATGCTGGGGGCGTTTTTCATCGCCACCGATCCGGTGTCGGCCAGCACCACGCCACGCGGGCGGCTGCTGTTCGGGCTGGGCGTGGGGGCGCTGACCTGGATCATCCGCAGCTGGGGCGGCTATCCCGACGGCTTCGCGTTTGCGGTGCTGCTGATGAACATTCTCGCGCCCACGCTGGACCGCTACACCCCCACCCGCGTCTACGGCACGGGGCGCCGCCCGGAGCGCCCATGACCGACCGCGCCCCGCATCTGCGGCAGATGATGAAATCCGGCGGTCTGCTGGCCGCTTTTGGCGTGGTCACGGCCGCGCTGCTGGCGGGCGTGTATGCACTGACCAAGGACCAGATTGCCGCCTCGCAGCAGGCGCGCCTGCTGCGCGAGCTGCAGGCGGTGCTGCCGGCCGACCGCTACGACAACGATCTTGCGGCCGATACCACCACCGTCACCGACCCGAGGCTGGGCGGCACCCGCACCGTGTACCGCGCCCGGCTCGGCGGCACGCCGGTGGCCAGCCTGCTCACCGTGGTCGCGCACGACGGCTACAGCGGCGACATCCACCTGCTGGTGGGCGTTACCCCCGACGGCACCGTGACCGGCGTGCGCGTCACCCAGCATCGCGAAACCCCCGGCCTGGGTGACAAGATCGACCTGCGGGTATCGAAATGGATCCTCGGGTTCACCGGCCGCGCGCTGGGCGATCCGCCGCCCGATGAATGGACGGTGCGCAAGGACGGCGGCGCCTTCGACCAGTTCACCGGCGCCACCATCACCCCGCGTGCGGTGGTCAAGGCCGTGGCACGCACGCTGGAAGTGACCGCCGAGCGCCAGTCGGAATGGTGGTCGGCCGCAGCCGGCGACGCCGCACCCACCTTGCCCACGCGCCCGCCTTCGGCCACGCACCCTGCGGAGACCATCGACCCATGAACCTCGCCAAGCTGGTCCGCGACGGCCTGTGGACCAACAACCCCGGACTGGTGCAACTGCTGGGCCTGTGCCCGCTGCTGGCGGTGAGCAACAACTTCGTCAACGCGCTGTCGCTGGGGCTTGCAACCTTGTTCGTGCTCACCGCCTCAAACCTCACGGTGTCGGCCATCCGCAACGTGGTGCGGCCCGAGATTCGCATTCCGGTGTTCGTCATGGTCATTGCCTCGCTGGTGACCCTGGTCGAGCTGGTGATGAACGCGTACCTGCAAACGCTGTACGACATTCTCGGCATCTTCCTGCCCATCATCACCACCAACTGCGCCATCATCGGCCGCGCCGAGGCGTTCGCCTCCAAGAACCGCGTGCTGCCCGCGCTGATCGACGGCTTCATGATGGGCCTGGGCTTTCTGCTGGTGCTGGTGGTGCTGGGCGGCGCCCGCGAAATCCTGTCGCTGGGCACCCTGGGACAGGGCCTGCACCTGCTGCTGGGCGAAGCCTTCGAGGGCGTGTACTGGACCATCATTCCCGACACCCAGGGGCTGCTGCTGGCGGCGCTGCCGCCCGGCGCCTTCATCGGGCTGGGCCTGATGATCGCGCTGAAGAACGTGATCGACCGCCGCGTCCAGCAGTGGCGCCAGCCGTCGTCGTCGCCGGTTGCCGCCCCGGCGAACGCATGAGCCACGCATGAACCGGGACAGCCGCGCCGAACTCTATCGGCGCCTGCGGGCCGCCAATCCATCGCCGACCACCGAGTTGCATTTCAGCTCGCCGTTCGAGCTGTTGGTGGCGGTGGTGCTCTCGGCCCAGGCCACCGATGTGGGCGTCAACAAGGCCATGGCCCGGTTGTTTCCGGTGGCCAACACCCCGCAGGCCATTCTGGCGCTGGGCGAGGCGGGCCTGCGCGACTTCATCAAGACCCTCGGGCTCTACCAGACCAAGGCCAGGAACGTGATCGGCCTGTGCCAGCGGCTCATCGACCTGCACGACGGACAGGTTCCGCACGACCGCGAGGCGCTGGAAGCCCTGCCGGGCGTGGGCCGCAAAACCGCCAACGTGGTGCTGAACACCGCCTTCGGCGAGCCGACGATCGCGGTCGATACGCACATCTTCAGGGTCGCGAACCGCACCGGCCTGGCCAGGGGCAAGACCGTGCGCGCGGTGGAAGACCGGCTGGTGCGCGTCACGCCCGCCGAGTACGCGCGCGATGCGCACCACTGGCTGATTCTGCACGGGCGCTACGTTTGCAAGGCCCGTAAGCCGGAGTGCTGGCGCTGTTCGGTGATCGACCTGTGCGACCATCGCCCCAAGACCTGTCTCTTATACACATCTCCGAGCCCACGAGACGCTACGCTATCTC
>OJDA01000032.1_pt1 | contig 71088 bp, 68 predicted proteins | sample 1592551 | NCBI WGS metagenome assembly OJDA01 (sample SAMN05416810, study PRJEB24817) | seawater metagenome | isolation source: Sea water | place: Canada:Atlantic | collected 2013-07
TACACACTGCATATCGTCGGCAGCGTCAGATGTGTATAAGAGACAGTTATTGGTGTTGAAACACGTTATGGTGGCAACACAGGGTCTTATAAAGTCCTCGATGCCCTAACAACCCTTGGTTTTCATTTTCCAAAACGCGCTAAGTTCTTTCAACGTGAGTTAGAGCATTTCTTATTACTGTGTCGTGAAGAAGGCTTTGACCCTTATGAACCCAAAGGGTCTTATGCTGGAGCCATGGGGAAGTCTCAATTTATTTCAAGCAGCTACCGTGCTTACGCTGTTGATGGTGATGGCGATAACAAGCGGGACTTGTGGAATAGCCAGGCTGATATCATTAACAGCGTGGCCAATTACTTTTCAAGACATGGTTGGAAAAACACAGACCTAGTCACACAACAAACTAACGTTACAGGTGATGCTTATAAAACCTTACTCAATCGTTCACTCAAACCAAAGAACACCTTAAAACAACTGGCTGAACATCAGGTGCAAACACCACCTAATCTTGCAGATGACACTATCGTCAGATTATTGGAACTTAAACAAAAAGACCAATCGGAATTTTGGCTAACATTTCATAATTTTTATGTCATCACCCGCTACAACCATAGTCACTTATACGCAATGGCCGTTTATCAACTTGGTCAAGAAATTAAAAAGGGCTTTATAAATAACGCATGATCCGCCTCCACTTTTTTTTATTATGCTGCTTGTCTGCTTACTTTTTAATAGGCTGCACAAGCCAACAACCTTTCGTTACCGATAGCGCCCCATCCGTTCACCCTGCCGGTATTGAACTAACCCCAGATGCGATCCCTAAAATAGAAGCTAAGAGCCGTGGAGGCAACCCCAGCTCCTATGAAGTTTTTGGCAAAAAGTATTTCGTACAAGCGTCCAGTAAAAACTTTGTTCAACGCGGCCTCGCCTCTTGGTACGGCACTAAATTTCATGGCAATAAAACTTCGAACGGTGAAACCTACGATATGTATGCAATGACTGCCGCGCATAAAACCCTGCCTATCCCAACCTATGTCGAAGTCACTAATCTTTCTAATGGCAAAAAAATCATTGTTCGCGTTAATGACCGTGGCCCTTTTCATGATGAACGAATTATAGATTTATCGTATGCCGCTGCCGCTAAACTCGGCACCCTTAAAAACGGCACATCAATGGTAGAAATCAAAGCCCTCGACCCTCACACCTATCTTTCAACCTCTTTAGATGAGCCACCTGCCGCACCAAAAAGCGACCTCACCTTAAGGTATACTGTTCAGCCACCCCAACCCTCTACTGAACAAAAGGGTTTGTTATTTATTCAAGCGGGGGCCTTTAGCTCTGAAGAAAATGCCAATAAACTCAAGTATGAATTGACCAATTTACTAAAAACCCCAGTCACCATAGAGTCTGGTGGTAGCACGTCAAAACCCTTGTATTTTGTGCGTGTCGGCCCTTATATACGAATGAAAAGTGCCGACTCAACAAGATCAAAACTTTACGAGTTAGGCTATAAGAGCACTTTTTATACCTCTAAATAAGCCAGCTAAAACAGCCTTCCTCCTAGCCCTTAATGATACGTTTTGCATGATATAATCCGAGCTTATCGTTACCCTAATACCTAACATTGCATTAATATGAAAAGAATTATCCTGCTGCTGAGCTTTTTTCTCTCTTCTCAAGCCATCGCGTTACCTATTCCTTCCGCCCCAAATTTAAAAGCGAGAAGCTACCACCTGACCGACTTTCACAGTGGAACAGTTTTAGCCTCTAAAGACCCTGATTTAAAACTAGCCCCCGCCAGCATGACAAAAATCATGACTGCGTTAATTGTCTTTCGTGAACTAAACCATGGAAATTTGAATTTAGACGATCAAGTTCGTATTAGTGAAAAAGCATGGCGAACTCCTGGTTCTAGAATGTTTGTGGAAGTTAATAAATTCGTTACGGTCGATGATTTAATTCACGGAATGCTTGTGCAATCAGGTAACGATGCCACTGTTGCATTAGCCGAACATATCGCAGGGGATGAATCAACTTTTGCACAATTAATGAACCAAGTTGCTAAAGACCTTGGCATGAAAAATAGCCACTTTACTAATAGTTCTGGTCTGCCCGACGAACAGCATTACACTACCGCTAGAGACCTCTCAGTTCTAACTCGCGCCTTAATCATTGAGTCTCCCGAGTTATATAAAATAAATGCGATCAAATCATTTTCTTTTAACGGTATTACTCAACAAAATAGAAACAAGCTGTTATGGCGTGATAGCACAGTAGACGGCGTTAAAACAGGGCATACAGAGGACGCTGGTTATTGTTTAGTTTCATCTGCTGTTCGCGACAATATGCGTTTAATTTCTGTCGTTATGGGCACAGACAGCGTAGCTGCACGAAATGATATCAATCAGGCCTTGCTGAATTATGGTTACCGTTTTTATAAAACTCACTTGCTGTATAAAGCACAACAATCACTAACCACCACCCGCGTCTGGAAAGGCGCGATTAAATCTTTACCAGTAGGCTTGGCGAAAGACCTTTACCTGACTATTCCTCGCAATGAATATAAATCATTAGATGCGAGCCTAGCGTTAAACCCCCAGCTGATCGCACCCATAAAAAAAGGCCAACTTGTTGGCAACGCGGTAATTCAACTTAAAGGTGACATTATTGCCAAACGCCCACTCATGGCTTTACAAGATATTCCGGAAGGGTCATTTATGGACATCCTAAAAGATGAAGCATTGTTATTGCTTGAGTAGGAGAATTGATGGTGTCGCACAAAACTGATGTTTTCCTTAATGGCCAATTTCTGCCACTAGCTGAGGCTAACGTTTCTGTATTGGACCGTGGTTTTTTATTTGCCGATGGTGTGTATGAAGTTATTCCTGCATACGGCGGCAAGCTTTTTCGCCTTCAACAGCACTTAGACCGCCTCAATAGTAGCTTAGCCGCTATTCGCATGAAACCGGTCATGAGTGATCAACAATGGACAAAAACACTCTCCCAACTGGTTTCACCGCATACGCAATCTGACCAATCGGTCTATGTTCAAGTAACACGTGGTGCTGGCACAAACCGTGATCACCAATTGCCAACTGAGTACTCCGCAACAACTTTTGCAATGTGCCAAACAATAGACCCCAAGAGTCTCGATTCTATTGCTAACGGCATTAACGCTATCACTTTAGATGATATTCGCTGGGATTGGTGCCATATAAAATCCGTCGCCTTACTTGGCAATATATTATTGAAGCAACAAGCCAGTGATCAAGGTTGTACTGAGGCTATTTTATTACGTGATGGTTTTGCAACCGAAGGGTCTGCTAGTAACTTGTTTATCGTTAAAGACCAGCAACTTATTACGCCACCCAAAAGCCATCATTTATTGCCCGGCATTACACGTGATCTTGTTTTAGAGCTTGCTATCAAAGAAGGCATTTCATGCATTGAGCAAGAAATATCAGAACAACAACTGTTTGATGCTGATGAAATTTGGTTAACCAGCTCTACCAAAGAAATTATGCCTGTAGTTAAATTAAACCGCCAAGCGGTCGGCAACGGACAACCGGGGAATTTATGGCAACAAGTCTCAACCAGCTATAGTCAATTTAAGAACCAATTGAGAAACCAATAAAATGACTGATAACCCAGACGATCAACATAATGCATTAATGGACTACCCTTGTGAGTTCACCATCAAAACAATGGGGCTATCAAACATTGAGTTTGACGTAATCGTTGTCGAGATTGTGCGTCGCCACGCGCCTGATCTGAGTGAAAATGCGGTATCGTCGAAATTCAGTAAATCTAAAAAATACGTGTCTGTTAGCATCACCCTTACTGCTCAAAATAAACAGCAAATGGATGCCATTTATCAGGACTTAACGGACTGCGAACACGTTTTAATGTCTCTGTGAGCATTGACACAACACCCCCAGATTTACCATTAATTATTCGTCAGCTTAACCAGCAGGACTACCTAGCAACCTGGGAAGCGATGAAAGCCTTTTGCATTGATCGTACCGGCGAAACACATGATGAAATTTGGTTTGTTGAACACCCCTCTGTTTTCACCCAAGGGGTGAGCGGTAAACCCGAACACGTCTTGAGTGCCAGTGATATTCCTATTATTCAAACAGACCGTGGCGGTCAAGTCACCTATCACGGACCTGGGCAATTGGTCATGTACGTTTTATTGGATTTACGCCGCCTAGGAATAGGTGTTCGTGCACTGGTTGATGTGCTCGAAAATATTACTATCTCAGGGTTAAAGAAATACGGATTAAAGGCTGCTGCACAAATAGATGCGCCGGGCGTCTATCTTAATGATAAAAAAATTGCTTCCTTAGGTTTACGGGTAAAAAAAGGCTGTAGTTATCATGGACTCAGCATAAATGTTGATATGGACCTAACACCCTTCAGCTTTATTAACCCCTGTGGTTATAAAGGTCTCGAAGTTACCCAATTATCCAAACATGACGTAAAATGCACTACTGCAGACTTTTCAGCCGTTTTATTGCATGAATTAAAAGAACAACTCAATTATTCCCAATTAATACTCGGCCCCAATACACTACACGTTTAACACTATGTCACACGATACTGATACTTTAAAAGCGCCCTCTCGCGCTACGCCCGAAACACATCAACGCAGTGAAGCAAAGTTGGCTCGCATTCCGATTAAAGTTGAGAAAAAAGCTGACATTTTACGCAAACCCAAATGGATACGTGCAAAAGTACCCAGTGGAAACCGCGTTAACGCCATAAAAAAGGCTCTTCGTGAACACGGTTTATATTCCGTTTGTGAAGAAGCGGCTTGCCCAAACCTTGGCGAATGTTTTAATAATGGCACCGCCACCTTTATGATTATGGGTGATATCTGTACGCGGCGCTGCCCATTTTGTGACGTTGCTCATGGTCGGCCAAACCCGCTAGATAAAGATGAACCACAAAAACTCGCCGACACCATTAAAGATATGAAGCTCCGTTATGTGGTCATTACATCGGTAGACCGTGATGATTTACGTGATGGTGGCGCCGACCATTTTGCCCAATGTATTAGTGCCGTGCGTGAAAAAAACCCTACTATACAAGTTGAAGTGCTAGTCCCTGACTTTAGGGGCCGTATGGATATCGCGGTCAACATATTAGCGCAAACACCACCAGATGTTTTTAATCATAACCTAGAGACCGTTCCACGTTTATATAAAAAAGCGCGCCCCGGCTCAGACTATCAGTGGTCGCTTGATTTATTAAAGCGTTACAAAGACGCCCACCCTGATATTCCAACTAAATCGGGACTTATGCTTGGTTTAGGGGAATCCAACGAAGAAACCTTAGCGGTAATGCGAGATTTACGCGCGCATGGATGTAACATGCTGACATTAGGCCAATACTTACAACCTAGCCAAGGACATTTAGCTGTGGAACGTTATGTCACCCCAGAAGAGTTTGATGAATTAGCCAAACTCGGCAAAGAGATGGGCTTTTCACACGTCGCCAGTGGACCGATGGTTCGCTCTTCTTACCATGCCGATCAACAAGCCTCCGGGGTCATCGACTAGCCTAACGTTTGAGTGGCGTTAACGCTGTTTAAGCTTTAACGCCAACTCAGCAAGCCTTTCCGGTGTTCCTACATCAACCCACTCCCCCCGATGAAGCTCGCTGCTCACTCGCCCCTGCGCTATAAACTGACGAATAATCGGTGCTAAAGGAAAAACACCCTCTGTTTGCTGTTCAAAAACAGCGCGGCTAAACACGCCGATTCCACTGTAAGTATAACATTGACTGTCTTGATTTTTTTGCTCGCCATCCAGCAAGCAAAAATCACCGTGTTGATTATGATCAGGATTATTAACAAGCACCAGATGAATATCTTTCACTGTCTTGTTTCTTAAACGCTGGAATGGAAAATCAGTCCATACATCCGCATTGACCAATAAAAACGGTTCATCACCTAATAAAGGCAAGGCCCTAAAAATTCCACCGCCTGTTTCTAAGGCGTTATCGCCTTCATCTGAATATTCAATGTGAACGCCCCACTGCTCCCCTTTTCCTAAGGCCGTTTTTATTTGATCGCCCAAATAGGCCACATTAATAACAAAGTCATTAAACCCTTGCGATTTTAACGCCAATAGGTGATGCACAATTAACGGCTGACCCGAAATTTCAAGCAACGGTTTCGGGCAATTATCGGTTAAGCGGCCCATTCTTTCGCCTCGACCTGCCGCTAAAATCATGACCTTCATGCTTCTTCACGCTCTTGTTGAAGCGTTGTAAATCTCTTCATTAATTGGTACTTATTAATCAAATCTGCTAATGGCTTTAATGTTTCATAGCGTGAACACACACGGGTTATATACGCCAGTGTGCGCGGTATATCCTTTAAGTAGCCTTTTTTACCATCCCTTAATAGCAAACGAGAAAAGATACCTACTGCTTTCATATGTCGTTGAACACCCATCCAATCAAACCATTGGTAAAAACGAAGCGAGTCAAAATCATCGCTACAACCACGTTGCTTACGTTGTTGTAGAAACGCATCCAGCCAGGCATAAATTTTTTCATCTGGCCAATTTATATAACAATCCCTGTATAAAGAGACTAGGTCGTAGCTTATTGGCCCGACAACAGCATCTTGAAAATCAATCACCCCTGGGTTGTTCTTCTGTGTCACCATCAAGTTTCTTGAATGGTAATCTCTGTGTACAAAAACCTGTGGCTGCTCGAGAGCAGAGCCTGTTAAGGCGTTTTTAACAGTCACTAGTGTTTTCTTATCTTCAGATGATAACTCTACACTTAATAGCTGACTGATAAACCACTCATCAAACAAGCCCATTTCTTTGTGAAGCAACTGAGAATCATAATGCGGAATTGACAGTTCTTTCAGCGCTATAGCATGCATCTTATGTAGAACAGTCGCAGCATCTTGGTAGAGCCCATTAACAGACATTTCGTTTAATTTATCCAAATAGCTGTCTGTTCCTAAATCACTGAGCACGAGAAACCCTTCTTCAAGCGATTTGTAAAAAATTTCCGGTGCATAAATGCCGTTTTCGCGTAATACCTCAGCTATCATGATAAAAGAGGTACAGTCTTCTTGAGCAGGGGGCGCATCCATCACAACAAAAGATTGTGCCTGACATTTAACCCGAAAATAACGTCGAAAACTTGCATCACTTGAAGCAGGCTCACAACTAAAATCATCGGTTAAGAGAACCCCCGACAACCATTTAATTAAACGCTGCTTACGCTCATCTCTTACCATAAAAAATACTCTATCAGACCTAATTAACGCAGACCGAAAGTTGCGTGTTAATATATCGAAAAAATTACATGCTATCGTTGAAGATAAGCACCATTCTATGCGATTTTATACAACTTACGTTAGACTCAAGCAAAAAGGTTCAGCCATTATCTGCTCATACAAACACTTTCTTTTAGCCCTAGTGCTTTTATTGATGGCAAGCCAGGCATTTGGTTTCAGTAACTCTCAGTGGGATTGTAAATTAGCGAATGATGGTCAAACCTGGGATTGTTCCGCGTCTACCAAACCGATTGAAAAAAGTGCCAAAGTAGATAGTCCGCAACAACCCTCTAAGGATCAAACAACCGTTGCAGACAACACGACTGATAAACCAGCGCCCCCCTCTGTTCCAAGGGTTCGAGTTGCTGGCCAACCAAAAGTCATACAAACAAACAAAAAAGCACCGACTCAGACTCAAGTCACAACACTAAAAAACACTGGCTCATGGGATTGCAAAACTGGTGAGAATGGAACTTGGGACTGCTCACAAACCAGTGCGCCTTCTACAATGGTTGCCACCCTAGACAATAGACAGAGCATTGCCTTGTATGATGATAATGCAGGCCGGGTTAGAAATAATGCGCTGTTTCATCAAATGGTTAGGCAACTTAAAGTTGACCCTTGGGACACTTGTGAAGTCACTACCGACTCACTTCGCGAAAGCAGAAACAGCATTCAGCAAAATCGTTTAAATTCTGAGGTAAACATACAATCAGACTACGCCGAAGTCCTTGATAAAAGTAATGCCAAATTTAGCGGCGATGTCTTGGTTAATCGTGCTGATCAATCTATTACCTCCGACCAACTGACATATAATAATCAACAAGAAAGCGCCTCTGCTTCAGGTGATGTTTTCTACCAAGAAAATGGTTTCGCCTTGCACAGTGACCAAGCTGAACTACAGCTTGCTAAGGATACCGGGCAATTTAAAAACAACCAATTTATTCTTGAAACCACACACGCTCGCGGCAGCACCCAAACAACAACACTGGTTAACCGTAATATCACCCAGTCAACAAACGTTACTTACACCACCTGCGCACCGAGTGTTAGTGACTGGGAGTTACAGGCAAGAACACTTGAGTTGAACAAGGAAACTGGTCGTGGAACTGGACGTGACGTATGGGTTGAAGTATTTGATATTCCATTGCTTTATACGCCTTACATTAGCTTCCCTATTGATGACCGGCGTCAATCTGGGGTCTTGACACCGACCTTTGGAAGTTCTGACACAACAGGCGTTGATTTCTCTCTCCCTTACTATTGGAATATTGCGCCAAACTATGATGCAACTATTACTCCTCGCATCATGAGCAACCGAGGGTTTATGCTCGGAGGCGAATTTCGCTACCTAACAGGTAGCAGTGAAGGACAGGTATCTGCTGAAATTCTAAGCGATACAGAGACGAGCGACTTACGAGGTCAATTTTCATTACAAAACCAATCAACCATTACATCTCGTTTGAGCTCAGATATAGACTTAAACTACATCTCCGATGATGATTATTTTGAAGATTTTGGTAATAGCCTCATCAGCTCTAGTAACCGTTACCTAAAAAGCCAAGCCAGTTTAAATTACCGTGCCGATCACTGGAGCTTACTCACTAAAATAGATAACTATGACTCTATTGATGAATCCCTCTCTAGCACCGCACGTCCTCATCGCCGTTTACCTCAGGTGCTGTTTAATTTACGTGAAACAGACGTATTTGGTATCGCTAAAGTCGATATGCGCAATGAGTTTGTTTACTTCGACCATAGTTCAGATGTAGATGCCAAACGTGTAGACCTTCACCCAGGCATTAGCGTTCCTTTAAGAAACGCCAGTGGCTTTATAACCCCTAGACTAAGCCTAAGACATACCGAGTATCGCCTAAACGACCAAGCAAGCACTGTTAACAGTGCCCAAAGCAGAACGCTTCCAATACTCTCTGTAGACTCTGGATTGTTTTTTGAAAGAAACCTTAATTTTGCCAGTGGCATGATACAAACACTGGAACCACGCGTATATTATTTATACGTTCCCCATGAAGACCAAGATGATATTCCATTGTTTGATACCTCTGAATATGACTTTAGCTTTAATCAATTATTTAGAGAAAACCGTTTCTCCGGCGCTGACAGAGTAGCCGACGCTAACCAGCTTACCTTAGCAGTCACTTCACGTTTTATTGAGTCTAATACGGGTAATGAACGCCTAAGAGCCAGTATTGGTACCATTGTTTACTTTGACGACCTTGATGTACAACTTAAACCAACCAACAAGCCTATTACCGACGATACTTCTGACTTAGTAACAGAAGTTTCCGCAAAAATCACAAACACATGGTCCGCTCGTTCAGCCTTGCAATACGACCCACATGCTGGCAAAACAGAAAAAGCAACTCTGGGTCTTCACTACCGTGATGGGGCAAATCGTTTATTTAACGCAACCTACCGTTCACGCTATGAAGGCACTACTGACTTCAGAGGAAACTCTAATGATATTGAACAAACCGACTTATCATTCAAATGGCCAATTAGCAAAGAATGGAGTACGGTTGGCCGCTGGAATTACTCACAAGAGCATAACCTAGCACTTGATACCTTCTTAGGGTTAGAGAAAGACACCTGTTGCTGGCGCTTAAGAGTCATCGCTAGGCGCTACGTTAACGACGCAATAGACGAAGAAGCTAAAGAAGGCATTTTCTTTCAATTTGAACTAAAAGGCCTTACCAGCTTTGGTGAAAAACTAGACTCTTTCCTTGAAGAAGGCATATTAGGCTACCAAATACCCGAGCAATAACGTCCAGAAAAATCACTCTCAACAGTAAATAGAAGGTTACATAATAGCAATCCAAATGTTATTTTAACCTTCTATTTAAGCCCCTTTTAACTTGTGAATCTTTCCATCATGAATAATCTTAATCGCGCTCTCTTTATTAATGCAATCGTGCTATGTAGCTTCCTTTCGCCTGCTGTCTTCGCACAAGAGTCTATGAACCGCATTGTCGCCATTGTTGATAAAGGCGTTATTTTAAAAAGCCAATTAGACGAGCAAGTTAAACAAACCTACCAACGCCTACCCGCTGAACAACGTGCCTCAATATCAAGAGACGATATTGAAAAACGTGTATTAGACCGTATGGTACAAACCGAACTACAACTACAAATTGCTAGACGAAGTGCAATGAAAATCTCTGACGCGGAAATCGAAGACTCCATGCAACGTATCGCAGCCGCCAATAAACTTTCAACAGAAGAATTTTTAGACGTTCTACAAAAAGATGGCGTTACGCTGAAGTCTTTTAAGAACTCAATTAGAGATCAGATGTTAGTCAGACGTGTACAAGCAAGTTATGTACATCATGAAGTTAAAGTTTCAGACCAAGAAGTCGCCAGTTTTCTAAACTACCTAGAACAAAGCGAAGGAGACCAGTCTACAGAGTATCATTTAGGACATATCCTCATTGCTACGCCTGAAAACGCATCACCACAACAAATAACAACCGCTCGTAACAAGGCAGAAAAAATTATTACTAGCCTTAAACAAGGAAAGAAATTCTCTACGCTGTCCATTGCAAATTCAGACGCCAGCAATGCATTGGATGGTGGTGACCTTGGGTGGATGAAATTAGCGCAAATGCCGTCATTATTAACGCCCTTCGTTGAGAAAATGCAAGTCAATGAGTTTTCAGACCCTATTGAAAGCCCTAGTGGGTTCCATATTATTAAACTGTTTGGGACACGTGGCCAACAAAAGGTAATGATTACTAAAACACATGTTCGTCATATTCTTATTAAAATTAATGCATTGATTACCGATCAAATTGCGCAGGACCGATTGCTTAATCTTAAACAGCGTATTGAAAACGGCGAAGACTTTGCTGCATTAGCAAGAACAAACTCCGAAGATAGGGGGTCAGCCATTAATGGCGGCGACTTAAATTGGGTACAACCCGGTGCTTTGGTGCCTGCTTTTGAAGCCGCCATGAACACACTCGAGATCAATGAAATTAGCCAACCTGTACAAACCCAATTCGGCTGGCACTTAATTCAAGTGTTAGGTCGCGAGGAACAAGATAACACCCAACTGATGCGCGAAGCTCAGGCACGTTCTCAACTTCAAAAACGTAAAGCAGATGCTGCGATTGAGTCGTGGTTAACTAAGTTAAGGGATGATGCTTACATTGAATATCGCTTGGATAACTAATTATCTTTTTTATTCAGTGATCATGTAATCATGCCATTACCTCGAATTGTTATTACACCTGGCGAACCTGCCGGTATTGGGCCTGATATTTGTCTGCAAATCTGCCAGAAACCATGGCCCTGCGAACTTATTTTTGTCGCTGACCCTAACCTGTTAGCCCGTAGAGCTACTAAACTAAACCTTTCCATCGACATTCAACAAGCAGACCTAAGGCAAGCCTCTAGCGCCCATAAACCCGGCACTATGAACGTGTTTCCAATTAAACTCGCTAAGCAAGAAATTAGTGGGCTCTTGGATGTCAGCAATGCCGCGTATATCGTTGAAACGCTCAAAGCCGCCGCTCAACTTTGTCTCGACAATCAATGCCAAGCACTCGTTACTGGGCCTGTCCAAAAGAGTGTTATTAATGATGCTCATATACCCTTTTCTGGCCACACTGAGTTTTTAGCTGATTATTGCGGCAGCTACCCAGTAATGATGCTAGCGACCAAAACCTTACGAGTTGCTCTTGCAACAACGCACCTTCCACTAAGCAATGTTAGCGCAGCCATTACCCCTACTTTACTGGAAAAAACGATTACAATTTTAAACCATGATCTTCAACGGCAATTTGCCATCGCCAACCCGCGAATCGCCGTCTGTGGGCTCAACCCCCATGCAGGTGAAAATGGTCACTTGGGCAATGAAGAAATTGACACCATTATTCCTTCACTTGAAAAATTACGCCTAAATAATATCTGCCTGACTGGCCCCCTGCCGGCTGACACCGCGTTTACACAACCCGTGCTTGAAAAACATGATGTGGTGTTAGCAATGTACCATGACCAAGGCTTACCAACCCTTAAGTTCTCTGGCTTTGGCGACGCTGTTAATATCACCTTAGGCCTACCAATTATTCGCACATCTGTTGATCACGGCACAGCTCTTGATTTAGCCGCTACAGGAAAGGCCAGCGCAAGCAGTTTAGCATCTGCTTTAGACACTGCCATACAACTCGCACAAAGGTCAACCCTTGAACAAACAACATAAAGCTCGTAAACGCTTCGGCCAGAATTTTCTACAAGATAGCCAAATTATTCATCAGATAATCATGGCCATAGACCCTATCGCCACTGAACACCTTGTTGAAATTGGGCCAGGGCAAGGCGCTATTACAGAACCACTCCTTGATGCTCAATGTGAGCTTGATGTTGTAGAGTTGGATAGAGATTTAGTAGAGCAACTAACTAGCCGCTTTTCTCATATCGACCGCTTTATCCTTCACAGTGCAGATGCCTTAACCTTTGATTTTGCTGCTTTAGACCATGGCCAGCCATTGAGAGTTATTGGTAATTTACCTTACAATATTTCAACACCCTTATTGTTCCATCTATTAACCCAAGCCTCGCATATCAAAGATATGCATTTTATGTTGCAAAAGGAAATTGTTAATCGGCTTCAAGCACAGCCTGGCAGCAAGCAATTTGGTCGCCTAAGTATCATGGTACAACTTCATTGCCAGGTTGAAGCACTATTTGATGTCGAACCAGAATGTTTTCACCCACAACCTAAAGTCATGTCGAGTATCGTCCGTATTACTCCTCACCGCCAACAAAAATACCTGATTGATGATATGCAGCTATTTGAAACCATAGTAAAGGCCGCCTTTTCTCAGCGTCGTAAAACCATTAAGAACACATTAAAAAATATTTGTGATGACAACGCACTTGACGCCGCTAACATAGCCCCTAGTCTTCGTGCAGAAGCTCTGACAATTGATGACTTCGTTAACCTTAGCAATCAACTCAGTCGTGCTTAAGTTAAATTACTGAGCAACCAACGCTGCTTCAACAGGATATATCAGCTGTATTACGTGGTAGGACAAGTACAAGTAACAAAACGTTAATAATAAACTCACACCCAAACTCTTTTGTATTGTTTGTCGAATAATATTCGCCAGCACAGCAAAGCTCCAACAAACAATTAGAAAGACGACCAAACCCAGCACGCCGGTTGAGCCTTCACTGCCAGTCATACCACCCATCAAAAAAACAAATGGAGCACTGATTACGGTAATTAAAGCACCGCTTCCGTAAATCGCTGTTACTGATTGATTAAAACGATTCTTGAGTGCAAAGAAACTCAATAATATATAGACGAATAAGCCCAACAATATGGTTTCAATGAAGGATTGAACAACTGCCTCACCGAATGCCATAGAACTTGAAAGCAGTAAACTACCTGATAGAAAATAAATAAAAAATACGGCTTTCAATAATATTGTAGAGTCCGGCACATCTTGCGGCCCTTTCTTGATGAGACAAAGATCAACAAATAGCCGTAACACTGTTTTAAAATCATTATTCATGCCGCAAGTATGCTGTACCATAGGCGTTTATTCAATGCGCTTTGTGTAAATCGAAATGATATTAAGTGAAAATGATCAAATAGAGCTCAGGATTATTGAACTCAACCAAGAACATCAAGATTTACACTATATCATCGACCATTTAAGTGAAGAAATTCAGCCTGATCAACTGAGGATTCGTCGATTAAAAAAAAGGCGCCTATTTATAAAAGATCAAATCGTACACTTGAAAAGCACCTTAATCCCCGACATTGATGCCTAATGGAAAAAATTAGTTACGAACAATACCTACAACTGATTGACGGTGCGCAGGTAATAGAAAAAGATGCCGCCGGTATAAAAGTACTGGATACTCAGCAAGGTGAAATCATTAAATTATTTCGCCGAAAACGATTCTTTTCGACTGCTCTTTTAAAACCTTACGCAGTTCGTTTTGTAAACAACGCTCAACAACTTGGCACCCTTGGTATTCCAACGGTTAAAATTAATCGACTACTTTGGTGTCACAGCATTAAGCGTCATCTCGTTGTATACCAACGCTTAGATGGCTTATTACTGCGCGATGTCTTAAGCGATAGCACACTCAATAGCGATGCCCTCTTTCGACAATTTGGAAGCTTTATTGCCAAGCTACACAATAAAGGAGTTTATTTCCGCTCTGCCCATTTAAAAAACATTCTTGTTTGTCCTAATGGGGACTTTGCACTGATTGATATTTCAGATATGCAAATCAAGAAAAAAGCCCTCAAGTTAACGTTACGCATACGGAATTTTCAACACATACTTCGTTATCAGGCAGATAAAGACTTACTCAAAAAACACACTGAAGCCTTTCTTTCAGCTTACCTTGAGGCCAGCCCGTTAAACAAAACCGATGCAGCAGCTCTAAACCGTGGCTTACAGTCTAATTTGAGTAATACCTCAGCGACGTAAACAAAGTACTGCAAGAACACATCACCTAGTCGACGTTATGTTTTCTCACTAAAATATCTTCCATCACTAAATATTCCAAGTCAGACCCATAAAACATATTTAGGGCATCGATTGGTGAACACACCATCGGTTCTCCACGACGGTTTAGCGAGGTGTTTAACACGACCCCATTGCCGGTGAGCTTTTCAACTTCGCTAATCAGCGAATAATAACGAGGGTTAGTTTTTTCAGTGACAATTTGTGCCCGTGCTGTTCCATCTTCATGCACTACTTCCGGAATACGTTCTTTCCAACTTTCTGCCACATCAAAGGTAAACGTCATATAAGGGCTTGGGTGATCGGTTTGCAATATATCCTCAGCCACTGTATCTAAAATACTTGGGCAAAAAGGTCGCCAACGTTCGCGGTATTTGATCTGTGCATTAATTCTATCTGCCACACCTTTACTACTGGGGTTACCAATAATACTTCTATTGCCTAACGCACGAGGGCCAAACTCCATACGGCCTTGGAACCATGAAATAGGGTTACCCTCAGCCAACAACTTAGCTGTGTATTGCGTCGTATTTTCCAACACTTCATACTTTGGTTTATTCGGGTGATCTAAACAGGCCTGAATACACTCTTCATTGGTGTATTTTGGCCCAAGGTAGACATGTTCCATTTTTTCAATCTCATCGCCTAATTCTTGAGCCGCATAACTCGCCGCACCAATCGCTGTTCCTGCATCACTTGCAGCAGGTTGTACAAACAGTTCCTTAACATCAGGTCGAGCAATAATGCGCTGGTTCAATTTAACATTAAGAGCAACTCCACCGGCGTAACATAACTTGCCAGTTTCTTTTAAGGTGTCGCCTAGATAGGTATCAATTAGGCCCAGCGCTACTTTTTCAAGCAAGGCTTGAATGCTTGCAGCATAATCAATATACGGGTCATCAATCTCATCACCTTCACGCTTTGGCCCCAGCCACTCAATCAACTTTGGACTAAAGAAATAGCCTTTGCCATTTTCTTTATAACGACGTAAGCCCAAGCAATTAACCAACTTAGTATTCACTCGGAAATCCTTACCATCGGTTTCAATTAAACGTGAAAAATCAAACCGGGAAGGGTCGCCATAGGGTGCCATCCCCATTACTTTAAACTCGCCATCAAGCATTTCAAAACCGAGAAATTCGGTAATTGCGCCATAAACACCGCCCAGTGAATCAGGATCATAAAATTCTTTTATTTTATGAATTTTTCCATGTTCACCGTAACCGAAAAAGGTGGTTGCGTATTCACCTTTTCCATCAATTCCGAGAATAGCCGTTTTTTCTTTAAAACCACTTAAGTGATACGCACTACTCGCGTGCGCTAAATGATGTTCAACTGGAACATACTTAACACGCTGAGAGCCAATGCCAAGGTCATCGAGCATTTTCATAACACTATTGAAGTTACGCTCATATCGACGGTTACCATTAAACAATGCCATCAGCGCACGATCTGGCGCATACCAATGCCGTTTTGCATAATGCCATCTCGCTGGACTAGATAAGCCTATTTTCGCGTACGGAAACGCCACTACGTCGACATCGCTTGGTTTAATACCCGCGTACTCTAGACAGAACTTGGTAGATTCGTAGGGAAACTGACCTTTTGCGTGTTTATCTCGTAAAAAGCGCTCTTCTTCAACCGCAGCAACTAATTTCCCATCAATGTATAACGCTGCTGATGCGTCATGACTAACTGCACCCGACAAACCTAAAACTATCATAAATAATCCGTTTTCAATTCCTGTTATTTCACCTAGCTTGGTGATTCTTTTTGCAGCATTTTACAGGATCCAAGGTTCTTGCTGTTTATAATTTCAACCCACAAGACAGCCTTTTCAGCGCCCATTAAATTTATTTTTTATTCAACTTATTCCAAAGCCGTTGTGAACCATTGCTCAAATAGCTCTCACCTTGGTAGGTCTTATAAAATGCTAACTTTTCTTCATCACTCCACGTCTTAGCATGTCGTAATAAGGTATCTAAATCCCTATACATAGCTTGCTTCTTTGTCAGCACTTTTTTTACTTTTTCCAAGTCTATAACGCGTAAATCCACCCCACCTGCTGCTAATTGCTTTGCGAAAACATGCTTTGGATATAAACAGTTATGCTGAAACTTATGCTTATGCATGCTATGGAGTAGTTCAGCCAGTTTTTCAAATAGTGCCGTTTTTTGTTGTTCGTTTGCTAACAGTGCTGAGCCCATCCTATAGTCTTCGGACGATAGCGGAGCATAGCCAGACAATTCCTCGGTCATAATAAAAGCACGTTGATGCCCATCTTGCTTCCATTGTTCAAAAAAAACGACTTCTAACGATGGAATATTATGCTGCTGAAAAGCACGAATAACATTGAATTCTCTAGCAAATGTGGAAAACCCTTTAATGGGGTGCCCAAGTGTACGCGTCACATGGTCCTCTTGACGTTTTAAAAACACCCCGACTGAACCACCTAGCGGCAACTTTAACTCAACCCTAGAAACTCCGCTCCAACCACCTCGGCGGTAATTAGGCTCTTCAAACCAATCTGCTTTCAGCGCCCATACTTTTTCATAACTGTCTAAGTCATTAAAAACGAGTATATCCCGCCATTTTTCAGCTATATAATGTTTCATTTGATCACCAACTTACACATCTAATGTCCTCTAGGAAATCATTATATCGGTATATTTTTCACGGTACTCGATTAAATATAGTCCCTCAATACCTCTCCACTTTATCGACTATCGGGCTCAATGATGCATCGAACTGGCTAACGTTTAATATTGGTGAAACTTTATCATCAGGCAAAACTACCTGCCTAAAAATTACTCTGCCAAGCAATCAAGGAGTTTTTTATTTCAAAAGGTATGTCTATAAAAAAAATCGCTGGGAATTTTTCTTACGCCGAAGCAAAGCCGCTAATGAGTCAATTAACTACCAACGCTTTAAGAGTCTTGGCATTCCAACCTTAGATACAATTGCCTTATATGAACAACGCTCCTTTGGTCGCTTAGATACTGCTTGCATCGTGACAAAGGAACAACCTAATACCATGCAATTAGATCACTTTTTCAAAAAAGTCCTGTTAAAAATGCCCAACAGTGAGCGCAGACTTATACTTAATAGTCTTAAGGAGCAATTATTCCAACAAATAAGAACCGCTCATGACACTGGGCTGTTTCATTTAGATCTCAAATGGCGGAATATCCTTATCCAACAAACAGGACAGACTTACACACCTATATGGATAGATTGCCCACGAGGCATTCAGCGTAAATTTTTTAATTACCGCCTTAAGGTGGCCGACTTAAGCGGCTTAGCCCGCAAAGCACTCTCCTTCTTTACCACCCAACAATTATACAGAATGCTTTATTCTTACCTTGGTCCCTCCGCATCAAAAGCAGAGGCTAGAAAGCTGTTTTTGGATATTGCCAAGCATTTAAGCCGCCGCCCACCTAAAAAGATAACGCCTTAAGCTTTTATCGGTTTAGCTTTTAAGATCCGTGCTTTTCTTTTTACTTCAGCCCAAAACTTTTTGTTCCCGGTTAATTCTTTAGTCGCTTTATTCCCAGTGTAGTGATAGATAAAGTAAAACAAATCCTGACGACTGAGGCCAAGATCCATACTTGAAAACCACAAAGCGGCCAAATCTTTTACTAACCAGCGCATCGGCGTTTTAGCTCTTATTTGTACCCGATGTAAGTCTATTAAATAAAGATCAACATCTTTATTGCCATTAAAAACTTCAAGTTCATTCTCTTTCAATAAAAAATGGCAAATATACAAATCTCGATGATTAATGCCATTTTCATGCATTTTCCGCGTTATGCTAGCCACAAGTCTAATCAATGCTCGCTTTAATTTTAGCGAAGGCTTATCTACTGCCCAATTTGCACAGAAATCTTCTAAGCTTATGGCCGGTTCAAGTGACCGTGTTAGCACAAAGGATTCTTGCTCGGCGATATTCCACCCACGCCGCCCATAAGCTGCAAGTGTCATCGTCTTAATGCCAAGCTTTGTTAGAGCACGAATGGCATCATATTCATTTTCGGCACCCAATATAGGTAAACGCCCCTGAATAATGTTTTTTAAAATCTCCTTCCAACCAACACCGTGGTGAATTTTTGCAAAGTAAAACGTCTCCTTAAGAAGAAACTTAAATGTTTTACGTCGCGCCACTTGTCGATACATTTCACCGTCAAGTGCCATTAACTGATCAAAGCTAGGGGTGTCGCCCCAGTCTTTTTGAAACTCTTCCGTTACTTCAAGTTTCATTCCGTTTCCTATTTATGACAGTTTCAATTGCCTCTACTGCTTTTTCAGGCATGCTGTATAAGTCTTCTTTGTTTGCAAATGCTAATGCATGGTCACGCCGTTCATTGGTTTTACCATCCGTTAGCATGCTCACTAACTGTTCATTAAGTAACTGCTGATTAAAGGGTGACGACATTACTGCGCCTGCTTTAGACTGCGTAACATACTTTGCATAACCACACACATCCGTTACCAACATGGGTAGGCCTGCAACCATTGCTTCTAAAATAACCGTTCCCGTATTCTCCTTACGCGCAGGATGTAACAGCAGATCAGCCGCTAATAAAAAATCAGGCACATCTGACCGCCCTCCCATTAAGTGAACCCGTTCACTTACCTTGTTTTCTCGGGCCAAACGCTCATAGCTAGAAAGGTCATCTTCACCAACAACCATTAAAGACGTTTTACTCTTCAACCCTTCAGGTAACGCCGCTATTGCTTTTATCGCTCGGTCAACGCCCTTGGTTTTAAACCCAGTTCCAACCATCAAGACCATTAAATCTTGCTCAAGCATGCCTAGCTGTTGACGAAAAGCTGCCCGCTTACGAAGTGCATCTAATGGTCTACGTCGGTTGATATCAATGCCTGGCGGTAACATCACTAACCTTTCAGCAGCAGTCTGGTAGTGCTTTTTAAACAGTGCCATTTGCACATCTGATATCATCAAACATACCGTATGACTGGGCGCTTTGAAAACAGCTTTTTCCACCCCAGCGTAAAAACGATATCGCGGATTGAGTTTATTGAAAAACGACCGGGCAGAAAAGCGATCGATGTAACAAGGATCCGCGGCATAATACACATCAACACCGGGAATTTTATTAAAACCGATCACTGCCTCATACGATTGTTGCTCCAACTTTGATCTCAATTGCTGGTGAAATTCAGCAACTTTGGCATGATTACTCCACCCCGAGGGACGCAACACAGAGACATTATAGCCAGCCTTTTGATCACCTTGCCATTCCATTACATACACATCAACTTGGTAACCTTTTTCAAGGCAAATATCCGCAATACGCATAAAATCACGCGCTAGTCCGCCGTACGGGAAATACTTATAAAGTGCAAAAGCTAAACGCATGGAAGCTAAAATAAAATCCTATTGAATTAAAATAATTTTACTCCTAAACACCCTACCAATGGTCAAACTATGCGTTAAAATGTTGGATTGTTAAGCGCAACGGTTAAACATTGAACAAGCAAACTAAAAAAGCCCCATCAAGCACTAGCATTAAAATTTACTTAAGGCTGCTTGAATACGTTTGGCCTTATTGGAAACCTTTTTCCGTTAGCCTCTTAGGGTTTCTCATTTTCGCCCTCACGCAACCCGCTCTTGCTGCCTTGATGGAGTACTTAGTCGATTCATTACAGGCTGAAAATAGATCAGAAATTTACTGGGTACCTTTAGCAACTATCTGTATTGTCTTTTTTAGGGGCATTGGCTCATTTTTAGGAAGTTATTACATTGCAAAAGTCGCTAACAACGTCGTACATAATTTACGTTGTGAAATATTCAACAAATACACTGCCCTGCCTAACTCATATTTCGATGACCAAAACTCTGGGCACTTGCTCTCACGTGTTACCTATAACGTCTCTCAAGTCACATCTGCTGCAACAGATGCCATTAAGGTTGTGGTCAGAGAGGGCTTAACCATTATCGGTCTACTCGGCTATTTGTTGTACATGAACTGGGCTTTATCTTTAATCTTTTTAGCCATTGCACCCATCATTGGCTTACTTGTAAGGTATGCCGGCAAGCGCTTTAAAGCCATTAGTAAACGCATTCAAACCTCAATGGGCGATATCACCCATGTCTCGTCCGAGCTGATCAACAATTACCGCGTTGTTCGAAGCTTTGGTGGAGAAGACTACGAAAAAAAGCGTTTTAAAGAAGCCAGCTTTTCAAACTTCAAACAAGCAATGAAAATGGTACAAACAGGTGCTATTAACACACCTGTCCTACAGCTTATTGTTGCGTCTGCCTTGGCCTTAATGATCTATTTAGCTTTATTGTTCATGACTAATGCAACTCCTGGGGAATTCATTGCTTACATCACTGCCGCCGGTTTAATGCCCAAACCCATCAGACAGCTTAGTGAAGTCAATGCAAACATTCAAAAAGGCATTGCTGGAGCAGAAAGTATTTTTGAAATCTTTGATACACAACCAGAACAAGACGATGGTGAATATAGTGTCAACAAGGTTAGCGGACACATTAAAATCAGAAACTTAGACTTCTCTTACCCAGGTACAAATAAAACCGTTCTGAAAAATATTAATATCGATATTAAACCGGGCATGATGGTTGCGTTAGTTGGTAGGTCCGGTAGCGGAAAAACAACGCTAGCAAACCTCATTCCTCGTTTCTACACACATCAACAAGGTGATATTTTGCTAGATGATGTCGACATTAATCAATATACCCTTAATAATCTAAGGCACCATATTTCTCTGGTTACTCAGAACATTACACTCTTTAACGACACTATTGCCAACAACATCGCCTACGGCACCCTTAAAAACACGCCGCTAGACGAAATTAAACAAGCCGCTAGAGATGCGAATGCCGCAGAATTTATCGAACAACTGCCAAATGGTTGGGATACCTTAGTGGGGGAAAATGGGCTAAAGCTCTCTGGTGGTCAGCGTCAACGTATTGCAATTGCTAGGGCCTTACTAAAAAATGCCCCCATTCTCATTCTTGATGAAGCAACATCTGCTTTAGATACCGAATCAGAACAACTGATTCAAAATGCATTTGAAAAAGCCGTAAAAAACCGTACGACTATCGTCATAGCCCATAGGTTATCAACCATTCAAAACGCCGATGAAATCTTAATTATGGATAAAGGCAAGATTATTGAATCTGGAACACATAGTACTTTGTTGGCAAACAACGGCGCTTACACAAAGCTTTTAAAAAACCAAGTGACTACCCCCTAGACACATGAAGGAAAAAACCATTCACTCGTTAACAGCAGCGAATGAAATAACTCACGTTGAATTACGAAACCTTCTTATATTTACAGTCGTCATAAGTCTATTCTTATCATTATCACAACATATAGCTGATTCAGTAATAAATAGTGACGGAATACTCTATCTATACCTAGCATCACTCATTCAAGAAGGTGACTGGCAAAGTGCGACAAAAGCCTATAATTGGCTGTTTTACCCCTATCTAATCTCACAAATTTCCACACTCACTACCCTTTCTTTAGAATATTCCGCCTATATTTTAAATTCTTTCTTAACAGCGCTGACCTGCGCTGTATTCATAATCATCGTAAAAGAATTTGCTGGTAAAAACAAAATACTCCTATATTGTGCCAGTCTCGTGATTTTATGTTACCCAAATTTAAATGAATACCGTAACATGGTGATTCGCGATCACGGTTATTGGGCATTTTATTTACTAAGCGTTTACTTCTTCCTTCAAGCCTACAAAAAAACAACGCTAAGGGCCGTTATTTCATTAACTTTCTTCACTACTTTAGCTACTTTATTTAGGGTAGAAGGCATTATTTTTCTTCTTCTTCTACCGCTGCTATTATTATTCCGTTCTGTTTCCTCAGCAGGCAAACTGACCATAGCAACCACTTTAATACTGCTAGTAACGTTACTTAGCACCCTCATCTATAGTCATAACTATGAACACATAAACCTTAGGGGCTTTACAAAATTCGATCAAATTGAACATATATTAAGCTCATTCGGTACAAGCGTTTCATCCGCTTTAAATTCAACTGAAAAATTCATTAACACCCTTTCCCCTCAAGGCTTTTCCAATGATTATGCCTTTGCTGTTCTTGCCTTTCTTTTCATACTCATTTTACTGACTGAAATTGTTTCCGCGACAAGTCCTCTTTATGCCATTTTCTTAGTTCCCGCACTTTTCTTCAGTAGAACCACTGTAAACCATCAAGTTATACGTCCTTGGGCTTACTTAATAGCGATTCATATTATTATATTAGTTGGCTTTTTATCATCCAGATACTTTCTTGCTGGAAGGTACCCAATCCCACTAGCTCTAACGCTCATCATTCCCTTACCTTTTTTGCTTCAACTAGCTTATCAACAACTACAAAAAAAAGCTTTTTCACCAATTCAAGCTAACATTGTAAAAATTACAACAGTGCTTTTTATCATCTTAACTCTTGATAGCCTAATATCGACCGGCGCAAGCAAAGCGTATCTGAAAGATGCTGGACAATGGATTGCTGCTTCAAATAAAAACCAAGACATCTCGTTATTTACCAACGATCAATTTGTCAGCTTCTACTCTGGTCATCAGAATGGGAAACGAATTAGAGAACCGCGCTTTAAAGCTGTTATTCAAAAAATAAACAATGGAAAATTAAATCAATTTGACCTTTTAGCTATACAAGTAAGCCGAAAAAACACCACCGGGGTCTCAACCTTGCTTAATTCATTAAAGACAAAACCAGTAAAGATTTTTAACAACCGTAAGGGTGATAGCGTTTTAATTTTTAAACAATAAAATTATTTATGCTCTTTAATAGCTACGAATTTATTTTTGCTTTTCTACCCGTGTCAGTCATGGTCTTTATTCTATGTCAGCGGGTTGGCAACAAGGAGCTGACATCACTTTGGCTTATTGCATGCTCACTTTTCTTCTATGGCTGGTGGAACCCAAGCTATTTACCTTTAATTCTTCTTTCAATTTTCGTTAACTTCAGTCTTGCTAAGAAAATACTTTCTTTAAATACAAGCAATAACGCACTATCTTCAAAACTCTTTTTATTACTGGGCATTAGCCTAAACCTAGTCTTATTGGGCTACTTTAAATATGCTAACTTTTTTATTGAAAATATTAATGCAGTCATCGATACAGAACATTCCACACTGAATATAGTCCTTCCTCTAGCAATTTCATTTTTCACCTTCCAACAAATAACTTATTTGGTTGATACATATAAGAAAGAAGTTGAGTCTCATAGAGTTTTAGATTACCTGCTTTTTGTTACATTCTTCCCACAATTAATTGCAGGCCCTATCGTTCATCATAAAGAGATGATGCCGCAGTTTTCCAACCAAAAATTTTTAATACTCAACACATCAAACATTGCCAAAGGCCTCTCTATTTTCAGCTTAGGTTTGTTTAAAAAAGTAATTATCGCCGATTATTTCGCTTCTCTCGCTAACCCTATCTTTAATCAGGCTAGCGCTGATATGATTGCCAACTCAACCACAGCTTGGACAGGGGCAATAGCATACACATTACAACTATATTTTGACTTTTCAGGGTATAGTGATATGGCAATAGGTTTAGCCTTAATATTTGGCATTACACTTCCATATAATTTCAACTCTCCATACAAAGCAAAAAATATCATAGATTTTTGGAGGCGTTGGCACATGACCCTTTCACGCTTCCTAAAAGATTATGTTTATATCCCGTTAGGTGGAAATAAAAAAGGTGATGCAAGACGTTATATCAATTTGATGATAACGATGCTTCTAGGAGGCCTGTGGCATGGTGCAGGGTGGACTTTTATACTTTGGGGTCTGTTGCACGGAATATATTTGACCCTTAACCACAGCTGGCAAACACTAGTAAACTCAAAGCCTCATCGCTTAAGTTTCCTCTCCTCAACTTTTGGAAGGTTATTAACATTTCTTTCTATTGTTCTTGCTTGGGTTATATTTCGTTCAGAAAATATACCTACCGCTATCAATATCATCCAGCAAATGCTTATTATCAATCCCGGAGGCTTCAGCCAACATCTCGAATCAATCTCTTCACTTATAATTGGACTCTTTTTAGTATGGTTTGCACCCAACAGTAACGATATTTTTTCTAATAAAGTCAAACCTGACGTTTACCGGCTTGACTACCGCTGGCATCCAAGTAAAGCGTCAGCATTAACCTTCTCCATCATCGGCTTTATTTCGGTTATCTATTTAGCTAGAGCTCAAGAATTCTTATACTTTCAATTTTAATATGCAATATAAGCAATACCTTTTAATTTTTCTTAGTCTATTTTTTCTACTTTGCTTGTCTGCCCTATCACTCTCTTTTTACGCCAACCCATACGATATAGACTCTTTTTTGTCTCCAAAAGGCTCCATTAGTTATTTTGGAGGGACAAGAACAGCTAAAGCAGTTCATATTGTTAAAGGTGATTACGATGCTTTTATTTTGGGTTCATCACGCTCAGAAATCGGCATTAACCCTAGACACCGACTTTGGGGCTCACTCAAAGCATATAATGCATCGTTAGCTGGTAGTAACTTTATAGAAACACATAAAGTATTCCAGACCATTATCAAGCACAAGCAACCTAAATTAATCATGCTTGCTCTCGATTACGGCCTTTTTTCCGAAGCACGTTCAACCAGCGCAGATTTCACTCTCTCTAGATTTGACGATTCAAACAACGCTTTCTCATCATTTTTCAAAGAGCATTTCAGCAAAGAGTCTATCGAAAAATCATTTCGAACCTTAAAGTACACCGCAAAAGGATTACCCGCTAAACATAAGCAAGGCCAAAAGTTAGGCGAACTCACTTTTTCAGATACGATTGATAACGGTGAGCAGCACGAACTAATTCTCAATACCCTAGAAAAAAAAGTCATCAATAATAATGAAACTTATTCTTCAAAGGGCTATTCCAGTGATAGGTTAAGATTATTAAAAGAATTAATAAAAACCTGCCTTGATCATGAGATTAACCTTATGATCGTTATTTCACCGGTCCATACTCTACAATTAATGACTTTTAAACAAATGGGCATATGGGAGAACTTTCTTACTTGGAAACAGGAGATCGTCTCTCTAACAAGCGCCCCCAATAATATTCCTCTTTACGATTTTACTGATTTAAGCACGGTTATATCTGAAACCGTTCCAACCGAGAAAACATCAACACCGATGAAATGGTTTTGGGAAACATCTCATTACAAAGAATCGATGGGCGATCTCATCTTAAGTAGAGTCATGGCACCATCATCGCCAATAGAGCCAAGCTTTGGCGTCAAATTAACAAGTGAGAATATTGATTTTGAAATTGCCAAACAACGTATCAAATTAGAGGAGTACGAACAAAAAAATAGCGAGTTATACTCAACGGTTCTTTCATTAATAAAACCGAACAGCTAAAACTCGTTTTTTACATTAAATTTAAAATTTCAATCTTTCGTAGCCAAAAAAATTAAAGTCTTCTTTATAACGCTCATACACTTTTTCTTCTAGCTCCCTAGAATACTTCATACGATAATCATCAATATTTAGACTTTTTGTACTATTTTTATGTACTGGCTCCCCTAGGTTAAATCGCTTATCTAATGACGCCCAATCTTTTTCAAAGCACTCTAATTGCCCTATAAACTTTGGGATAACGTTTCCTTCATAACTTAGAAACCATGCCTGCGAGCGTAAGTGTCTATCTATTCTGTTGTCTGTTAAACCACAAACAATATCAACAAACTCATCAAACTCCATTGCTAACCTAACACCATGATTACTAAAAATATTTTTGCCCCCTATTTCTAGTGGCTGTAATACCTTGTTTTTATATGCCGAATATAATCGATCGTAAGGGTTTCTCACAAAAGCAAAAATATAATTTTCTTTTGATAGCAGACTTAGTACTTTCTGTGATGCATGAAATGCAGTTTTTTCTTCAACCTTTTTGATTGTTTTTTTATCCCACACTATTGGCCTATCAAGAGATTCCTTTTCAACATAGTAATTAGCTAAACACTGTTGAATTGACCGCGTTGCTACTTTAGGGATTTGAATATAACCCACACGTATATCTTTCATAAGCCACACTTCTGGCTTTTCACGCTGGATTTTATTATTACGCTTCCAATGCTCAAACCTCTTTTTTAGTGTTAATTTCATTTTAATAATAAGTGTGTGAATTTAATGAAATAAGGGTTTTCTTTCCACTTATCCGGCCAACTTATCTGAAAGCGCCGAAGGTCTTTAGAAATTTTTTTCTGAAATCTTTTAAAGTTCTGGTTTGACTTAAGACCGTCTAAGTCTATAAAAAAAGCGCCTTCAGCGGAGCACAAAATATTATGTGCTTTTAAATCACCATGGCTGATCTGACTGAGTTTTAACAGTAAAAACAATTCGTAGATTTTTTTTGCCCACTGCTTTTTATTCTCTTCATCATATTGATCATCTTCATAAATATCCCACGCTCTAGGCGCATCAATATATTCTGACAACAGGTATGAGCGCCGTCTTAGTGCCCTCTTACGCTCCTCAATCATCGCATACGATTTTGCAGTTGGGATGCCCAACATTTCTAAGAGCAGACCGTTCTTCCACGATATTGCCGCTCTAGACCAACAAAAACCTCGTAATAAAGCATGAATAGGTTTTTTTATATTGTAACGTTTTAACACATACGGCTGTCCAGCAATCTCCACCTGGGCTACCGTGGCAGTGGCGCCATCTTTCAACAATCGGCCCTTAGCAATAAGCTTGTCTGGATCAGATAGCGCTACGGCCATTTGTTCAGAGTAATCAGCCCGTTTAGCCATCAAAAAACGTGATGTATTTTGCTCACAAATATAGGCTGTACATGAGCGAAAAACCTTTTTATTAATAAATCTTTTTTGTCGCCAACGTCGTTGTTTAAGTAACGCTTGCCGCCAAGATTGTTCGCTCAAGCCGTTCCAGTCAGCCAAACTTTCTAACATTTTTGTTAACAATTGATACGCTTGTTGATCTAACGTTACCGGTAATTGCGCATAAAATAATGCTAAATTTTGCATCGCTGCTTGAGCGCTAAGCTTGTTTTTTACTTTTTTTATATCACCTGCATCAATAAGATACACATCACCTTGGCAACATAAAAAATTATCTAAATGAGGGTCTTTAATCTCAAACCCTGCCTGTTGGCACAACAACACTAACTCAGTAACTGCGAGTAATTTAGTCTCAAGCTCGGCTTGTTCAGGCTGCGACCAAAAAAAGGAAGAAAGCGTTTGCACGTGCTCTATATACTGAATAACGAGCACCCCATAATCAGTATGTTGTTCACTATGCAGTAACTCGGGCACCTTGATAGATGACTTCTTTAAAGCCTGTAACATTAACGCTTCTTTAAACATTAATGCCTTAAAACCAGTACCGTAAAAAAACTTCGCGATCACTCGCTTATTCTGCCATTGCGCACGACACGTTAATCGTCTTGTAGGTAAGTGCCTTAAATTCGCCTCTAACTGAATAGGTCCATGCTGAGTTGTTAATGCCAACATGTCAGCTGAACTGTTCGCCCAATTCTCAAGTTCCTTCACTGTATTTAGCTTTTCTATATTCATACCATTAGCTCAACTAAGTTTTGCCAAACCAAGTCCGCTGGTAAAGTCTGATAACAGGCGGGGGTTACAGTTGTTTGTTGATTGTAACAACAAACCTTTTTCAAACATGGTGAGCAAGCGAAATTTGTTTGTAAACAGGCGTTTTTTTCTCCCATGGTGCCGGTTAAGTCAGCACTCGTTGAGCCGTAAATCGTCACTGATGGTGTCTCACATGCCGCCGTTAAGTGCGCTAAACCACTATCCACACCCACTACCCCGCTGGCATTCATTAGGATTTCAGCGAGCTGTTTTACGGATGAACGTTTTAACACATATGCTTTTTCTGATAAGCGAGAGAGTTCATCAGCACGCGTTTTTTCAAACTCGTTCCCCCAAGGCAAATAAATATTGAAGCCTTTAGCGGTCGCCAGTGAAATTAATGTTTGCCAGTATTCATTAGGCCAATGCTTGCTTTCCCATGTGGTGCCATGAAGAAAAACCAAATACGGTGCTTCCAGACCCGACGAGTCACTTATACTTGCTTTATTCAGGCCATATGAAAAAAAGTTACTTGGAACGTCATAACCTAAGCTTTTTGCAAATAACTGCCGAACACGGTCAATCGCATGCTGCCCTTTTGCGACATCGACCTTATATTGGTAAGCCAGTGCTGCTAGCGGTTCTCGACAACTTGTTTTAGACAGACCGTACCTTTTACCTTTTGCATAACGTGTAAAAAAAGCACTTTTTATTAAACCCTGTGCATCAATCACAGCATCATATTCACCTGCCTGAATATCGCGAATACTCGCCTTAATTTCAGCACGATATTTCCAAAAGTTCTTTCGCCAACGCCGAACAGACACCGGTATCACACGCTGCACATTAGGGTGTAAGGCTGGAATATCTTGAAATGATTCTTCTACAACCCAATCAAATGAGATACCAGGAATAGCGTGTACCGCATCGCTTAACGCTGGTAAGGTATGAACAACATCACCCAAAGACGATGTTTTAATGATAAGCACCTTCATCAAGGCACTGATGCCACGTCCAAGAGCGCTAACACACGCTCTGGTAAAATTTTTGTAAGACAATCTAAGTGCCCAAGTGGACACTCCCGCTTAAAGCAAGGCGAACACTCCAATCCTAACGTAATCACCTGTGCATCTGGGTGCAATGGTGGAGTAAACGTTGGGTCGGACGAACCATACAGTGCAATGGTTTTAATGTTAAGGGCCGCGGCCACATGCATTAAACCAGAATCGTTGCTAACGACCGCATCACATAGTGACATAAGGTCTAACGCTTGAGTCAAACTTGTTTTACCAGCAAAATCACTACAGGCTCCACCACTTAGATCATTAATAGTTGCCGCTACGGCCTTATCTTTTGCTGAGCCGAATAGATACACTTGCCAGCCATTTTCTATGGCTTTTTTTGCCACCTCAGCATAATGCGTTTCAGGCCAACGTTTTGCCGGGCCATATTCTGCCCCTGGGCAAAGCCCAAGTATTTTCCCTGCCTTGGTGGGCAATAAAAACGTTTCAGTTGTTTTAGCAACACTCGCTGGATCAACTAATAAACGTGGCTGTGGAATAACCGGCAAAATAGCACACGGCTCGGTGGCCAAGGCCACAAAACGTTGCACCGTTTTAGTCAAAAAATCTTTATTAAGCTTGCGTGCATTATTCAACAAACCCCAACGCATCTCACCTAAATAACCGGTTCGTTTCGGTATCCTAGCAAAGTAAGGAACTAAGGCCGATTTCCATGAATTTGGCAATACAATCGCTTCGTCATAATTTTCATCACGTAGCGATAGGCCCAAGTTTTTACGACCCTTGAAATTAAACTGTCCATGCCCCAATGACATAACAATCGCTTTACGTACTTCAGGCATCCGCTCCATCAACGCTAATGACCATTGCGGTGCGAGCACATCTATTGAGCAATGTTGATATTGCTCTTTAAGTGCTATAAATAAACTTTGTGCCATCACCATATCGCCGACCCACGAAGGGCCTACGATTAGTATGCGATAAGGGTTACTCAAGCCTATTATACGTAAGTTAGCCAGTCACTATGCTGAGCGGAGCGACCTTGGACGGCATCAAAATACATTGTTTGTAAGCGTTCGGTAATTGGGCCACGCCCCCCATTGCCGATGGTTCGATCATCCACTTCACGAATAGGCGTCACTTCAGCAGCTGTCCCGGTGAAAAACGCTTCATCGGCGACATAAACCTCATCACGTGTGATTCTTTTTTCAACGACTTCTAAGCTACACTCTTCAGCCAGTTGGAAAATTGTTTCGCGCGTAATCCCTTCTAATGCAGAGGTTAGGTCGGGCGTAATTAACTTACCATTGCGAACAAGAAAGATGTTTTCACCGCTGCCTTCTGCCACATAGCCTTCGTGATCGAGCAACATCGCTTCATCGTAACCGCATGAAATAGCTTCTTGCAGCGCCAAAATAGAGTTCATATAGTTTCCATTTGCTTTAGCTTTGCACATCACACTATTCACATGGTTTCTGATATAAGAAGATGTACGAATGCGAATACCTTTTTCTATACCGTCTTCACCAAGGTATTTACCCCATTCCCATGCCGCAACCATGACGTGAACTTTCAGGCTATCGGCACGTATACCCATTCCTTCAGAACCGTAAAAACACATCGGACGCAAATAAGCAGACTTTAACTTATTTTTAGCCACTGCCTCGCGCTGCACCTGGTTTAGCGTAGCTTTATCAAACGGAATTTGCATATTTAAAATATGAGCCGAGCGGAACAAACGGTCAGTATGATCCTGCAATCTGAAAATAGCGGTGCCTTCATTTGTTTCATAGGCACGTGTGCCTTCAAACACACCCATACCATAATGCAGAGTATGCGTAAGCACGTGGACTTTGGCGTCGCGCCAATCTACCCATTCACCGTCCATCCAGATGACGCCATCTTTGTCATCCATTCCCATAGTTAACTCCTAATTTATTTGTGAAACTAAACGACAATTCGTTTAGTTATTTATCATTATTTCATCCCAAACTAACGCCACCTGCCGAACCTGCTCTTCAACCACATCAACTGGTACCATTGTTGGCTGTTCTGCTAATGAAGCATGATGCGAGGCTTCTCGATAGGCTTTGTATGCCCCATCAAGATTCTGCTGTTGTAACGTCGATAAGAAACCAATCTTGTTCAATTCATGTAACAGACGAATATTGTCTGTATACGTTAATAGACTGTCATGTTCATTAGCATTAGCCAATACACCGAATTGTACAATAAACTCAATATCGACAATACCTCCAACACCATGTTTAAGATCAAAAAAGCCCTGCTTTTTAGTCAGTAACGTTGAACGCATTTTTTCTCGCATTTCAACCACCTCATTTCTCAAGGTTGTTATATCTCGTCGAAGCCCTAACACCTCACTTCGAATCTTGTTAAATCGCTCAGCTACGTCAGAACATCCAGCAACAAATCGCGCACGTACTAGAGCCTGATGTTCCCACGCCCATGCGTTTTTTCGCTGATATTGCTCAAATGATGACTCACTGCTAACTAACAGACCAGAATTTCCATTCGGCCGCAGTCGTAAATCCATTTCATACAATAAACCAGAAAAAGTACGCGTTACCATGTAAGTAATAATTTTTCGCCCCAAGCGCATATAGAACTCACCCAATGAAATCGCACGATCACCCACTGTCATCTCATCTATTTGAGCCTCTTTATGCAAAAAAACCACATCAAGATCTGACCCAAAGCCCAGCTCAATACCCCCCATTTTTCCAAAGCCAATCACCGCAAAACCACTCACCGACTGCGCACTTGCATTCGCGGGCGTTCCATATTGTGCACAGATCGATTTCCAACTCAATGTCACCACTTTTTCAACAATGACCTCTGCTATCTCCGTCAGTTTATCGCTCACCACCATTACCGGCAAAGTACCTGTTAAATCTGAGGCGGCAACATGTAAAACACTGGTTTGCTTAAACAACCTTAATGCTTCCATCTGAGCTTCAATATCGTCCGAGTCTATAGATAATAAGGCATTATCTAAATCAGCTTGAAGCTCATCTTTTGACGGCACCTGATATAAACTATGAGGATCAATCAATTCATCCAATAGAATGGGCGATCTTGTCACCTGCGTTACAATCCAAGGGCTCAATATCGCCAACCGAGTTAACTGATTAAAGACGCTTGGGCTTTCAACCAAAAGAACTAAGTACGCAACGCGGTTACAAATCTTTTCAAGCATAGCCAGAAAAATGAGTACTGTTTTTTCTTCTGGCTCCACTATGAGTAAACGCTCTAACAACATGGGCAATAACCGAACGATGTATTGCCGACCTTTCTCCTGTAATTGTCTAACCGGATAACTGTGGCAAAAATGGATAATGCCTTTTCGCGTTTCCTCACTCACTGAGCCACCTTTGGCGGCTAAAAAGCTATCCAGCCCCTCCTCAGTTAAGTCTAACCAGCCGGTCTTATCAGTTTGTTCGGTAGGCTCATCAAAATCGACCAGCCTGTCAAAATATTGATGTACTCGCTTCATCGTTTGTTGTGTTTTTTCAAGCAGCTCAAGCCAGCTTGAAAAGCCCATTGAAAGTACTAGCCGCAGCTGGTTTTTAGTATCGGTGGGTAAATCATGTGTTTGCCGATCATCTATCTCTTGAATATGATTTTCTAAACGACGTAAGTAGCGATAATCTTCGCTAAGTTCTTGCGCTGCTAATGGTGAAATTTGATTCCTATCAGCCAATAAGCCTAACACTTTCAAAATACCACGCGCTTGCAACGCTTTATCTCGACCACCTCGAATCAGCTGGAACGCCTGGCCAATAAATTCAATTTCCCGAATACCACCCGGCCCTAATTTAACATTATGCTCAACACCCTTTTTTTGTAACTGCGCTTCAATCTGTCGCTTCATCACGCGAATAGAGTCGAACACGCCATAATCTAAATAACGGCGAAAAACAAAGGCCTTTATCATCGTCGTAAGTTCAGCCTTACCTTCTTTACTTCCGGTTATCAGCCGTGCCTTCACCATAGCATAACGCTCCCACTCTCGCGCATGGCTTTGGTAATAAATTTCCATGGCATCGTGGTTTAGCACTAATGCCCCACTTTCACCAAAAGGGCGTAACCGGGTATCTACGCGAAAGACAAAACCATCCACTGTAACCTTGTCTAGCAAGCGAATAACCATTCTGCACATTTTAGTAAAGAACTCTTCATTACTTGTAGGCCGTGTACCATCGGTTTCACCCCTTGATGGGTAACAAAATATAAGGTCTATATCCGAGGAAAAGTTAAGCTCCTTCGCACCCAGTTTCCCCATACCAATCACTATTAACTGCTGCTCTTTGCCTTGCTCATCACGGGGAATACCCGAGCGTGCACAAGCCATCGAATACGCCCATTCCACTGCACATCGGATCAACGCATCAGCCAATGCAGACAAATACTGCAAAATTGAATCGACCTCAGCGCCAGCGAGATCAAGCCAAGCAATCTGTAACATGTATTGATTGCGAAACTGGCGAAGCAGGGGCATCATAGTCGCTTCATCAGTAACTCCATCGACCCTGCCCGTTAACTCTTCAAATAGGCTATCGACACACCAGTTAATTGGGTCTACCCCTTGCAATAGCTTCTCGCTTATCTCAGGAAAGCGTACTGCTTGGCGTTGAATAAACGAACTACTCGCCAGAACTCGGCCAGCTAAATGAGCATCCATTTCTGCAAGCCTACGTTGATCAAATAAATCCGGCAGCTCACTGACCATATGCGTTATATCTGCATGTAATTCGCTAGGCAATTGAGCCAATAATTCACTACTGTCTAATATTGTCATAAAGTTACTTTAATCGTAAATATCTCTGTCATAGTCTAATATCATATCCTTTCTATAAATTTAGTCTAAAATCATTGTACTTCTTTGCGCCCTGGTTTATAACGGAGTAATAAATCAAAACTCAATAAAATCAATCATCTATTGAGAATCTTGTCATTTATAAGGTTACCCACATGATCACTACATTAGCTGTACAGGTTGCTAAAAAAACCACTCAAAACTGTGCCGCTGCGTTATGGCACCTTAAACATAACTAAGCCAATGAAAGACGATATGTTTAACCAAAAGGGTTTCTTAATAAATGAACAAAAGCCTCTTTCTAACCCTTCGTCAACCGTTAAGGCTCAAAAGAAACTGAAAGACCAACAGGCTCGCATTAATCAACCAGAAAAAGAGACTTCAAACATTAAAGAAAAACTAAGCATCGAGAGAGATTTTCTTCAAGCAACGATGGAGTCAGTGCATGAAGGCGTTATCGTTACCGACCTCAACGGTATCATTCACTATAGCAACCCCGCTGCCCATAAGTTATTAAACACTCAACAAAAAGACTGTACCCACCAAGCTATTGATGAGGTTTTAATATTAAAAACCAATGAATCGTTGCCCATTGAGTTGGTTAATATCAATAAAGAAACGTTGGAAGCAAAACAACAAGTTGCTTTTATTGAGCACGAAGATGGCAACAAATCCACGATTGAGTGGTCTCGCACTTTTATAACCAACAAAAATGCCGAACGTTTAGGGCTTGTCTTTACTATTAACGACATCACAACGGCTTATCATTTAACCAACCAATTAAAGCATCAAGCCTCTCATGACACCTTAACCGGCTTATTAAACCGTGGTGAATTTAGCCGCCGCTTAGCAAACTGCCTATCTGCAACTCAAGAAGCCAATATTAGGCATAGCCTGATCTTTATAGACCTCGATCAATTTAAAATAGTTAATGACACCTGTGGACACCAAGGTGGAGATCAATTACTCAGGCAACTCTCCTCCATTCTTTCGCCTTTAGTCCGAGGACGAGATACCTTAGCGAGACTTGGTGGCGACGAGTTTGCCATTTTATTGGAAGCGTGCCCGAAAGAGGCTGCACTTAAAGTGGCTAACGACGTCTTATCCACCATACAAAAGTTTCGTTTCACCTGTGATCATAAAACGTTTAATATCGGCGCCAGTATGGGCATTGCACACTTTTCTTCCGGATTACAATCTGAAAGTGACCCACTAACAGTCGCTGATGCTGCTTGCTATAAAGCAAAAGAAGAAGGTAGAAACTGTATTATAGAAATGGATATCTCAAATGTTCAGCAACAGCCGGGCATACCTCAACACCAAATGCAATGGCTTAACAAGCTAAACACTGCGCTCGACACCGACCAATTCATTCTCTATCAACAAAGAATAGCCCCAACCAACCCTGGTAGTAACCAATCTTTACATTACGAAGTCCTACTCAGAATAAAAGATAATGAAAGACTCATCAGCCCCGGCGCTTTCTTACCACCAGCTGAACGTTACGGGCTGATACACCGAATTGATCATTGGGTCATTAAAAACACATTGGCATGGCTGTCTGAACACCCTGATGTGTTAGCGAAAACAAAATTATGCAGCATTAACCTATCAGGCCTATCGTTGTCAGACGAGGATCTTTCCCATTATGTCACTCGATACCTCAAACAATATGCGATTGATTGTAAAAAAATATGCTTTGAAATAACCGAGTCATCGGCCATTCAAAACTTATCGTTGGCATTTGAGTTCATACACAATATGCACGAGTTGGGCTGCTCTTTCTCATTAGACGACTTTGGTACGGGCATGTCATCCTTCTCTTACCTTAAGCAATTACCCGTTAATCATTTAAAAATAGACGGTAGCTTTATTCGTCATATTGAGTCAGACCCCATTGATTTAGCGATGACCCGCTCCATCAATGAAATTGGTCATGTCATGGGCATGAGTACAATTGCTGAGTTCGTTGAAAATGAAGAAATTTTTCAGCTGCTTAGGCAACTCGGGGTAGATTATGCTCAAGGCTACCACATAGCTAAACCCGCACCCCTAGATGAACTGCTTGATCACCTAACTTAAAGCCTTACTATTTTTAACCGCAGCGCATTGGCAATCACTGATACAGAGCTTAAACTCATCGCTGCGGCGGCAATCATCGGCGACAATAAAATCCCTAAGAAAGGGTACAACACGCCTGCTGCAACCGGCACACCTAAGCTATTGTAAAGAAAAGCAAACACAAGGTTTTGCCTGATATTTTTCATCGTTGCTTTACTCAATTTACGCGCGCGGACGATACCTCTCAGATCACCTTTAACCAGTACAACACCGGTGCTTTCAATAGCAATATCCGAACCGTTGCCCATTGCAATACCTACATTTGCTTGCGCCAGCGCGGGGGCATCGTTAACACCATCCCCAGCCATCGCTACCACATGGCCATCAGCTTGAAGACTTTTAATAACATCCGCTTTTTCTGCCGGTAAAACACCCGCTTTAAATTCATCAATCCCCAACTGATTGGCTACCTGCTCAGCTGACGTCTGCTGGTCACCCGTTAACATCACGACTTTTACACCAGCTTGGTGCAGTTGATCTATCGCCTCATGTGTTGAAGGCTTTATTTCATCCTTTAATAAAAACACTGCACAGGCCTGATCATTTACCGCCATATACAATAAAGTTTCTCCTGCACTGTTATCAGATAACGACAAGCTATTAAAATCACCCGTATCGATCCCGTTATCATCCAGAAAACGTTTATTCCCTAACAATACAGACTGCTGATTAATCTCACCAGACACTCCTTTTCCAGTAGTAGCATTAAAATCAACCACCTCAAGCAGAGTTAACTCTTGCGCTGCATTCACAACCGCCTCCGCCAGTGGATGTTCACTGACTTTTTCAAGGCTTGCCGCCAATAAGAGCGCCTCATCAGTCGTCATCTTCCCTAGTGTTTTGATACCCGTTACACTGGGCTTCCCTTCTGTTAATGTGCCGGTTTTATCAACCACCAAGGTATCCACCTTTTCCATCAACTCTAACATTTCAGCATTTTTGATTAACACGCCCATGTTCGCACCACGTCCCATACCCACCATAATCGACATCGGTGTCGCTAAACCTAGGGCACACGGACAGGCAATAATTAACACCGCAACGGCATTAACAACAGCCAAACTTAGCGCATATTCGGATGCCAAGGCATACCAGGCAAAAAAAGTCACCACAGAAATACTAACAACAATCGGGACGAACCACGACGCTACAACATCCGCCACACGCTGAATCGGCGCACGACTACGCTGTGCCTCGCTAACCATATGAATGATTTGTGACAACAACGTCTCATTGCCCACGTGCTGCGCCGTTAAGGTAAAGCTGCCAGTGCCATTAACTGTACCGGCAATAACTGAGTCTCCTGCTGTTTTCTCCACCGGCACAGGCTCACCGGTGACCATCGACTCATCTATTGAGCTACCGCCATCGAGTAAAACACCGTCCACAGGCACTTTATCGCCTGGGCGAACACGCAGCACATCACCGACAACAACATCTTCTAATAAAATTTCCTCTTCATCGCCATGCCCATTCACCCGTCGCGCTGTATTAGGTGATAGCCCCACCAACAAATGAATTGCTTTGTTGGTTTGACCGCGTGCTTTTAATTCCAACACTTGACCCAACAATACAAAGGTAATAATCACTGCAGCCGCTTCAAAATAGACAGCAACAACACCCTGTGCATTGAACATTGAGTCCGGAAAGGCATTAGGGAAGAACACCGCCACGAGGCTATACAGCCAAGCGACGGTTACACCCAAGCCGATCAAGGTGAACATATTAAGGTTCCATGTTTTTATCGACTGCACGGCGCGTTCAAAAAACGGCCAGCCCGCCCATAATACAACCGGGGATGCCAGCAGTAGCTGAATCCATTGCCATGTTTTGGCCGATAAAAATGATAAAAACAAATCCCCTACCACCATTTCTGACATGGCTATAATAAATAACGGCACCGTAAATATAAGACTAAAAGTAAACCGTCGACTCATATCATCTAATTCTGGGTTTTCCTCTTCCAAAACCACCGTTCGCGCTTCTAAAGCCATACCGCAAACCGGGCATGAACCCGGTGACTCTTCCACCACCTCTGGATGCATAGGGCAAATATACTCGGTCTTTTTAGATGGAGGTACAAAGGCTTCCGGCTCCAATGCCATACCACATTTTGGGCAAATATCTGGGCTATCACTTTCAACACCCGGACACATTGGACAGATATATTTAGCCCCTAGAGCAGCAGTAGGTTCAGGTCGTGCTTGACCCGACAGGTACATGTCTTGATCTTTGTTAAATTTTATCAGGCAGCCTTCACAACAAAACCCATACCATTGGCCCTTATATTCCGTCTGGTACTGAGTATCTTTAGAAACATCCATGCCACATACAGGGTCTTTATGGCTCATTCCCTTCTCCTGTTGAGCTTCATGACAACAATCATGCATGTTAGCAACTCCTCATAAAAAAACTGATCAAGATTATTTATAAACTATATTCACACATCTAAGGCTTTAGCGTTCTTCCAGACCACAAGCCCTGTTGCGATAATAATGACATGAATAACCAGCGTAATCAGTGCCACAACAACATCCTCATGGTTCATCGCACTGTAGATATCCCAAATGCCAAAGATCGTTTCTGTGATAAACACCACAGGAATCAACGCAGGATAGTAGCGCATTGGGTTTCGTGCGCCAGCAATCAACACCACGCCTATTGCTGCTAAACCAAGCCCTACAATCAACCAAGCATCTAGCAACAATTGAAATATAATCTCATCTTGATATAGCTCAACACCTGGATACATCAATGGTACTTGCGGCCCCCAAAGGCTTGGCCACAATAACACCAAGTTTAATATATAAAAAATACCAACACCGACCATCCAAACTTTTAAGCCTTTCATCAGATTGCTCTCCTAGATTTTAATTAATTTTTTTAAAGCACGAATACACTAGCATTTACTTAACAATAATCAAAGAACGGCGTTACAATAAAACTAAGCATATTGATGCTTTTAGTAGACAATGACCCACATTTATTTTGGGATTTTTAACTAACGATAATTATAAGGAATAACACGTATGAAACTTTATTACTCCCCAGGATCATGTTCTTTATCTCCACATATTGCTATTCATGAAGCAGGTTTAACAGCTAAAACAGAGCTAGTAAAAGTAGACTTGCAATCACACACTCTCGAGAATGGTGATAACTATCTTGACATTAACCCTTGCGGTTATGTGCCTGCGTTACAGCTTGATAGCGGTGAGTTTTTATTCGAAGGTCCTGCTATTGTGCAATACATCGCAAGCTTAGCACCTGAAAAAAACCTAGCACCTGCTGCTGACACGTTTGAACGTGCAAAGTTACAGCAATGGTTAAACTTTTTATCAACAGAATTACATAAAGGACTTGCGCCTTTATTTAACCCTGCTCTTTCTGATGATACAAAAGGTGTTTTTATTGAAGGTTATAGCAAGCGCCTAACTCAATTAGTTGAGTCAATGGGTGATAGTGAGTACCTAGTAGGTGATCAGTTCTCAGTAGCAGATATCTACTTATTCGTTATCTTAAGCTGGCACCCATACTTTGAATTTGATGCCTCACCTTGGCCATCACTTAAAGCATTCCAAGAGCGTATTGGCTCTCGCCCTGCTGTACAAGAAGCACTTAAGCATGAAGGTTTAGCTTAAGTCTTAAGCAAGTAATCGAGGTGCCCATAAGGCACCTCGATTATTTCATTACAATTTAACGCAAACATTCCGTGTTTCAGTATAAAACTCTAAGGAATGAACACCACCCTCTCGTCCAATACCTGATTGCTTAGAGCCACCAAAAGCGGTTCTTAAATCACGTAAGAACCAGCTATTAATCCAGGTAATACCCACATCAATTTTGGCAGCCACGCGGTGAGCGCGTGACAAATCCCGTGTCCATACGGTTGTTGATAAACCATATTCTGTATCATTGGCCCAGTTAATCACTTGTTGCTCATCGTCAAATGGCGCAATGTGGCAGCAAGGACCAAAAATTTCTTCCTTCATCACCGTTGCATCTTCGGCAAGCCCTGTCCAAATGGTTGGCTCCACCCAAGCACCCTCTTTTAATTCTTCTGGCATGCTGGGAACGCCACCTCCCGTGACAACTGTTGCGCCTTCCTCAACTGCTTTTGCATAATAAGACAGTACCTTTGCTTGATGCTCATGGCTAATCATTGGGCCAAAATTACAGTTTTCATCATCCGGCCTACCGTGGCGCACTTTTTCGACTTTTTGCTTCAGTGCTTCCACAAATTTATCAAAAATGGGCCGCTCAACATAAACACGCTCCGTGCCTAAGCAGACCTGTCCAGAATTCAAGAATGAGGACTTGTATATCCCATCAACCGCTTTATCAAAATCACTATCCGCAAAGACAATACCCGCATTTTTACCACCCAGCTCAAAGGAAACATCTCGCATCCCCTCCGATGCGGCTTTCATAATAGCCGCTCCTGTAGTCGTTTCACCGGTAAAGGTAATAGCGTCTACCTTTGGATGATGTGTTAAATACTCACCGGCAGAGTCAGGCCCAAAACCGTGAACAACATTAAACACGCCTTTTGGTACGCCTACTTTATTCATGACTTCACCCAATAAAGCAGTGGTTAATGGCGTCTCTTCAGAAGGCTTAACCACCACCGTATTTCCACAAGCCAGCGCCGGCCCTACTTTCCACGTCATTAACAAAAAGGGTGCATTCCAAGGCGACACCACACCAACAACCCCTTTTGGTACACGAATAGCATAGTTCAGCGCACCTAAACCATCGGGTGTTGTCGTTTGAAATGACTCATTCGGAACATTCTTAATGACATCAGCAAAAATTTTAAAGTTTGCCGCGCCTCTAGGAATAAACGCATGCGTCATAATACTTTTAGGTTGGCCCGTATCTGCCATTTCCGCTTCTACAAAATCATCAAAACGTCGGGTAATCTCATCGGCAACACCATATAAAATCTCAACGCGTTGCTCCATGGTAAAAGCTCCCCATTCACCATTTAAAGCGGCACGCGCTGCTTGGACTGCACGATCAACATCAACCTTACCCCCTTCAGATACCTGAGCGATAAGGCGCCGGTCAACAGGGGAGCGTTTTTCAAATGATTTACCGTCAACAGCGGATACAAACTCGCCATTTATGAAATGATTAATATGTTGCATATGCCTTCCTTAAATAGTTAACTGAATGATAAAATAATTTATTCTACCGTGGCTAAATACACCACGCATTGATCATCATCAATCATAGTCTTTAAACGACTTAAAATTAATGTCATCAAAACACAAGCTTATCTAAAATAAGCCAATATCTGAGTTTTAATACCTTACTTTAAAGCTTTAAACCCTGCATTATCAAACAACCTGTCGCTCAAATCTAACTAAAGATAGATTTTTTTAAATTTTTTAAACTACAATGACTTTAATCAATATTTTATTCTAAAGAACTTAAAAATCACTTTTGGAGAACAGTAATTCATGAATAATGAGGAAAAAAGCACGTCTAATTGGTCTATCAATGAGATCAAAAAGTTAGTCAGCGACAAAAACGGAATTATAGATGCACGCATCTATAATGATGAGGCACTCTATGAACTTGAGCTTGAACGTGTATTCGCTCGTTCATGGATCCTACTTGGACACGAGAGTCATGTTCCTAATACCGGCGACTTCCTAAACACTTATATTGGTGAAGACCCTGTCATTCTAGTGCGACAAAAGGATGCTAGCCTTCGTGTTTTCTTAAACCAGTGCCATCATCGAGGCATGAAATTATCCCGTGATGACGCAGGCAACGCCAAAGCATTTGTTTGCACATACCACGGCTGGGCTCACGACATTTCTGGCCAGTTAATTGATATCCCCTTCGAGAAAGAAGGCCATTGTGAGCCCCTAGACAAATCAGAGTGGAGCCCCTTGCAAGCACGTGTTGAAACCTATCGCGGACTCATTTTTGCAAACTGGGATGAACAAGCACCTTCGTTAGACGAATACCTATCTGACTCAAAACCTTATATCGATGTGATGTTTAACCGGACCGAGGCAGGCACAGAAGCCATCGGCGGCATTCAAAAGTGGGTTATCCCCACCAACTGGAAATTTGCTGCCGAACAATTTTGTAGCGATATGTATCATGCTGCCACTATGTCTCACTTATCTGGTTTTACCGCTGGTTTACCTGAAGAGCTTAACTTGAACGATATTGATATCCCAACTCAAGGCAACCAGTTCCGCGCTAAATGGGGCGGTCATGGCACCGGGTACTATGTAGATCAACCGGGGCTTTTACAAGGTATTATGGGGCCGGTCATTACTGAATATATGACTACCAGCCCACAAGCCGAAGTCGCTTCAAAACGCCTAGGCCCTATGTTTGGTCAACGTATGATGGGGCAACACATGACCATCTTCCCTACTTGCTCCTTTTTGCCGGGCGTTAACACCATCCGTACTTGGCACCCTCGTGGCCCTAACGAAATCGAAGTATGGGCATTTATTGTGGTTGATGCTGATGCACCTGATCATATTAAAGAAGAGTTCAGAAAACAGAATATTCGCACCTTTTCTGCCGGTGGTGTTTTTGAACAAGACGATGGTGAAAACTGGATTGAGGTTCAAAAGCTTTTCAGAGGCAATAAGGCTCGAAAAACTAAGCTTAATATGCAAATGGGGTTAGGTGACTCAACTACCGATCACCCTGACTTCCCTGGCCGCATTAGTGGTGTTTACAGTGAAGATGCCGCTCGTGGCATGTATCAGCACTGGTTAAGAATGATGACTGAGCTCAGCTGGGACACCTTAAAACCTTAACTTTAAGAGCTGATCTTAACCTAAAAATTACTTTTGGAATCGACTATGGCCTCACCTATTAACATTAAAGAAATTATTTCAAGCCCTGCGGCTGACCTTGCACTACAAAACGAAATTGAGCAGTTTTATTACCGCGAAGCGCTACTATTAGACAACATCAAATACGAAGATTGGTTTGCCTTATTAGATGACGACATTCACTATTATATGCCCATTAGAAGAAACGCTATGCAACGACGTGGACGCGCTCGAGCTAGTGATTTAGTTGAATATACTAACCAGCATGAATTCGCTCATTTCGATGAAGACAAAACCACAATGAACGGACGTTTAAGAAAGCTTCTCAGTGACTTTAGTTGGTCTGAAAACCCAGCTTCGCGAACACGTCACACCGTTTCAAACGTGATTATTACCGAAGGTGAACAGAAAGACACCTTCAATGTTTGCTCATCATTTATTGTTTATCGAAACCGCTTAGAAACGCAGGTGGATATTTTTGCAGGCGAACGTCACGACGTGCTGCGCCGCTCAGATAATACATTAGGCTTTAAAATAGCCAAACGTACCATTTTAGTAGACCAAAGCACCATCCTATCAAACAATATTAGTATCTTTTTCTAGTTAGATAGAAACCAGACTACCATGAGGTTGTTGCCAATATTCGCAGCGACCTCATGGCATAATAAACTCTGCTCTAAAATACCCTTGATCCAAAGAGTAGCCGAACCGACAGCCAGATTCTTTCGGCCTTAGCGCATCACCACTAAACCCTCATATACCTGCCACAGCAACCGCTAACGAGCCAAACATTAGCAACCCGCCTGCTAGTCGACTAATTAATTGTTTACGCGTCAGTTTTTCCATTTGGCTCAAACCAAACCGGGCTAATACATAAACCACACCTACGGCAATAAAGCCTCTTGACGCTTGCACAATATTTATCATCGTTGCCTCTTGCGATAACTTAAACGCATACATCAAAATAATAAGCCCCATGAAGTGCGCTAACGCATATATAAGCAATGATTTACCAAACGGTTTTGAAACCTTCCAGTCATTTTTAAACAAAATTGGTGAAAGTGGCATTAATAATACGGCTGGAACAACAAAAACAAACACCGCCAATTCCAACCCCCCCATGCCATTTTTCAATACATGGACGACAATTATATCGGCCAAGGCAAAGAAGAAACACGTTAACAATACAAAGAACAATGCCAACGGCGAGCCATGTAATTTACCGTCATTTAAAAAAAACAAACTAACGAAAGCACCTAGCCCTGCAAGATAGACACTCGGCGGATAGGTTTGTTCAAAAAACAGTACCGACAAGCCAGCCACTGCAAAAATTTTACAGCCCAACATCGGCACTACAAATGACGCATCACCATGCCGCATTGCATTGAGATAACTTGTTTGTCCCAATAGCACGAGCACACACATCGATAAGACTAGCCAAAACTGCTCCCATAATTGTGCTAAATCAACAAACGGCAATAATAGTACCGCTAGAAACCCCACTGCATACTGACTGTAAAAAGCTAACTTTTGGCGATTCAAAGAATGCGCTAAGAACTGTTTAGTATACGTAAAGCTAAACGCATGAAAAACAGATGCCAGCAATGTTAGCCAGACATAGGAGGGGATAATTGATATCAAAATGATGACCTAGATAGGAATAAACCAGAATATTATTACAAGCTAATATAATACCAATATTCAGGCTCTGTATCAGCTTTATTAATGACAGTTTACCTTAACATCCGTATCAATATGACTGACTGTGATTCACTACTCATTCGCTAACACTTTTAATACTTAAACAGCATATACAAATTTATTTAATACGAACCAACCTATAGCCACATTAGCCCATAACAACAAGGCGCTGGGTTAAATGAAAGAGCGACCTCCTTTAATATCACCTATCTCATTTAAATTTTTCATGGCGCATTAAAAAAGCTTATGAGCACATCACCCATAAGCTTTTTATAAAACAAGAAAAAGGCTAATCCTTATTAAAGCGATCTAGCAAAGAGCCAGCAGCTGCCTTTAACAATAAGGTATCTGCTCCAATCAAGAAAAAACTAGCTCCCATTTGTTGGTAGCGCTCTGCTTGTTCAGGATCACCACAATAAACACCCACCGGCTTTCCAAGTTCATGAACACGCTGAATTGACCGCTCAACGACTTTACAAACTTCAGGGTGCCCAGGTTGACCTATATAGCCCATGGCAGCCGCCAAGTCTGCAGGGCCTATAAACACCGCATCCACGCCATCAACTTGAGTAATCGCATCAAGATCCGCAATGCCTTCTTTACTTTCTAGCTGTAAGACTAAACAAATATTATCGTCTGCTTGTTGAAGGTAATCTTTGATGCTCCCCCAGCGGGTTGCTCGGGTCAAAGCCCCTCCCATACCTCGAATACCTTTCGGCGCATAACGTACTGCGTCAACTATTTGCTTTGCTTGTTCAGCGGAATCAACCATAGGAATAAGCAATGTTTGCGCACCAATATCAAGCACCCTTTTAATATCGCCAACATTATGATCTTGCAAGCGAACAACAGAGTTAACGTCATACGCACTCATCGCTTGCAGTTGATGCATAATATTTTTGATATCATTAGGGCCGTGTTCGGCGTCGATCAACAACCAGTCAAAACCGGTCGTCGCCATCAGCTCTGCTGCCGTAGAATCGGCCAGTGCCATAAAGGCGCCCAGTTGTTTTTTATTCGCCTGTATCGACTGCTTAAATATATTCTTTGTCATCGGTAATGACATATTTCTCTACCTCTTAAATATTTAATTAGACGAAACGGAATCCAATGCTACCCAAAGTGCCAAAATCAGCATGAAAAGTATCTCCACGTTCGACTGACAAAAGGCGCGTAAATGAGCCACCTAATATCACTTGCCCCGGTTCCAGCGATATACCATGCGGAGCAAAACGCTTTGCCAGCCATACAATCCCATTACCTGGGTGATTAAGCACGCCCGCAGAAACGCCCGTTTCTTCGATTAAACCATTACGCGAAATGACACCACCTATCCATCTTAAATCAACATCCATTGGCTTTACTGGTCGGCCACCAGTAATTAAACCAGCACAAGCAGCATTGTCCGCAATAGTATCAAACACTTTGCGTCGTTTGCCGGTTTCTGGGTCTACACGTATTACCCGTGAATCAACTATTTCTACAGCTGGACAAACATAGTCAGTAGCTTTCAGCACATCCGTTAGCGTAATATCTTCACCAACAAGGCGTTTCCCTAAAACAAATGCTATCTCTACTTCAACCAACGGCGCAATAAAACGGTCAAATGGAATTTCAGAGTTATCTGAAAATACCATATCATCCATTAACGTACCGTAATCAGGCTCGGTTATTTGCGATGCCATTTGCATAGCACGGGATGTTAAACCAATTTTTCGCCCTACAATTTTTCGCCCTTGAGCCAACCTAATTTTTGTCCATTCAGCTTGGATGGCATAACCATCTTCAATGGTCATTTCAGGATACAGCTGAGAGAACTGCGGGATAGTCTCACCACTGGCTAGCGCTTTATCAAGCGCTAGCGCAGAGGCTTCTAATATTTTTTGGTCTAACACCTGATTTCTTTACCCAAGAAGTGAGACATAATAATTGGATACATACCGTCCCAACGTTGTGTTTGAGCCCAGTGACCACAACGATCCAATACATGTAGCTCAGCACGTTTCAAATGCTGTAAGAAGTACATGCTAGTTTCTAGTGGTACCACTTTATCTTGGCGACCGTGAATAATCGCCCATTCATGGTCCATAGAAGCAAGAATAGGTGGTGGAATAACGAGCACTGTATTCATCTCTTCATTCATCGCTTTAAACATAACTTCTTGGATAGGACGCATTTTAGGGTCCATTGCTTTATCAAAACGATCTTGCATCACTGCTTCTAAATCTTCAAAGATACTTGGATCATAAACAAAGCTTTGAATTAACTCACGGTAACGCGCTTTTCTTGGATCATCATAAAAAGTCATCATACGTGTAAGCGTGGATGATTTTTCGAATGGCGCACCGATAGCGCCCATCAACATACACTTATCAAAACGATCTGGCATTTCAACAACACACTGCATAGCAAGGGCACCACCCATTGAATTACCAATAATATGTGTTTTTTCAATGCCTAATTCATCAAGCAAGCCTTTAATTTGCTCCACGCGATAGCCCATCCATCTAGCGATTTTTGTCGGCACTTCTTTCGGTAATTCTGATTGGCCGAAACCAATCGCATCCGGTGCAATCACATAAAAATCTTTTGCTAAAATAGGAGCACATTGCGCCCAATTTGACATCGCACTGGCTCCTGGGCCTGCACCATGTAATAACAATAGCGGTGGATTTTTAGGGTTTCCCGCAATAATGCAGTTACTTGCAAGCTCCCCAGAAGGGATCATTTTCTCAACCATTTCAAAACTCATATTTCTCTTCCTCTATATTAATTTATAAAAAACTTCTACAACTCTAAAAACGATGGCCCTTAAAAGGCCCATTAGTTTATTCACCACTATAAAATAACAGTATTCATTTAACGTCTGCTATAACACTGGTCCACCACGTTTAAGCCAATCTTGCATATCCCAATACTCACGCCACGAACTTATTTTGCCATTATTATCAAACTCAAATATACCTAATACTGGCAGTTCTTCCATCATCGTGCCATCTTTAAAAGCAAAGGTATCGACTCGTTCGGTTACAACACGCTTACCATCTGCCACCAAGGTTAATATTTTAAATTCAGTGCTTGCTGTCATCTTTAAAAAACCTTCTACAGAGCCTGCTATTTGCTCGCGGCCCTTTAATGGCGCTAGCGGTAAGTTATGGTAAACAGCATCATCACTCATTAACGATAAGATTGTATCCTGATCCATTTCATCCCAAGCCTCACAGAATCGCTTAACCGTTTCCTCATTATTGGTTACCAGCATGCCCCTCCTTCTTATTTATGAGAACCGCGCTTTTCATACCACTTAGGGCTAGCATTCAACATGCATGACACAAAACGCAGATGTTGGCGACTCAAAAGAAAACTAACACTTGTTATTTTTACAGATCGGCATAATGCTAACCACTTACAGCGACTAAATCAATGCTTTTTATGCTTGAGATTTAGTAAAAATCTACTCTTAACTTTAATCTAATTCTCAAGTCGAAGCAAAGCTAGTTGATTCTCCTCATTATTGTATTTTTTTTAAAACTTTGGCAGGCCATCATCATTCAGCTGTTCTTGTTTTAGACTGAGCTTTTAAAAAGCAATGTCAGCTATAGTTTCGATAGAACCAAGTTACCTATATGATCAACCTGACATTGCCAACCAGCGGCTAGGTACGTGGTTGCCACCTGTTCAACAATGAGCGCTTCCCCATTAATTACGTCATTCGACATTAACTCTTTTCGTTGGTAAATGTGCATTCCATCATCCATTTCAACAGGCACCTTACCGTCTTTATCACGTGAACACTGTTCAACTAACCTAGGCTTCGGCATTTCACCCGATAATGACACCCTCAGATTAACTAATTCAACGGCCAGCTCTAGATCATGCCCATAACGGCTCTTATGCATCGTATGAAAGTCTTTAATCACTGTCGCCGAATCACTCCATTGTATTGGCAACGTATACGACTGACCGACATACCTTAGATCAACCAGGTAGTTTATTTTTATATCGTCTAAGGACACGCCTTCCGCCATTAACTCTGCTTGGCCTTGCCTCACTAAAGTTAAAAAACCATGCTCTATTTGCTCAACAGCTACATCATCCAACCGCCCTAGTAAGCTTCGGGACAACTCACGCGAGCGTGGCGCTGCTAACATCCCAAAGGCAGACAGCACACCCGAGTTAACAGGGACTATGGCTGTTTGCATTCCCAAAGCCTCCGCTAAAGCACACACATGCAAACTGCCTGCCCCACCAAACGTCATTAAGGCATATGGCCTTGGATCAATACCACGCTGAATTGAAATAACACGTAACGCTCGTGCCATATGTTCATTCGCTAACTTAATAACCCCTTGCGCTGCCTCTTTAGGTTCACATCCCAAGTCTGCCGCTAAGCTCTCCATTGCTTGATTTGTCGCCTTTATATCTAAGGGCATATCACCACCAAGAAAATAACGCGTATTAATTCTAGCCAAATATACATTGGCATCAGTTACTGTTACTGCCTGCCCACCTTTGCCATAACAAGCTGGCCCAGGTGAGGCACCCGCAGATGCAGGTCCAACACACAGCAACCCACCTGCATCAACAGATGCAATAGAGCCACCGCCTGCACCAATGGTATGCATATCCACCATTGGAACCGCAACGGGATAACCCTCAATTTGCCCCTCGTTTGTTAACGCTATCGCACCATCTAATAAGGCCACATCCGTAGACGTCCCCCCCATATCCAACGTTAACAGACGATCAAACCCTGCTTTTTCACCTATGTGTAATGCGGCCATTAATCCACCAGCAGGGCCAGACAAAAGCATTCGAACCGCTTGTTTACCTGCCTGTTCTGCGGCTATCGTTCCACCAGAACTTTGCATCACAGAAACGGATGATGCTTTAACTGCTGCTCTTAGTCTATCTAGATAACCAATGACTAACGGCCCAACATAAGCATTCAACCAAGTCGCCATACCGCGTTCATATTCTTTATATTCAGCCAAAACCATCGATGAACGCGATACAAATAAACCTTCAGGCATGGCCGCCTCTAATCGTCTTTCTGCTGCATCATCTAAAAAAGAGAATAATAAATTAATCGCAACTGCTTCTGGTTCTGGTTCTAGATAATTTATTTTTGAAATCAATGTTGCGATCTGCTCATCGCTTAGCGGTTCAATCACTTCACCCTGCGCTGAGACACGCCCGCCCGTTTCCAAACACAAGTTTGAGGGCACCGGCGGCTCTTCCGGTTTTGGGTTTAAGTTGTAAAGCTCTTTCCTTGCTTGGCGACCTATCGTTAACATATCCGCTAAGCCATGGTTTGTCACAAAGCAGCAACGGACACCTTTTTTTTCTAATACAGCATTGGTCGCCACTGTTGATCCATGCACAATCAACAAACTTTCATTATCAACGCCTAAGGCATTAATGCCTTGCAAAATAGCTTTTTCAGGAGCCTCTGGGGTTGAAAGCACCTTATGAATACGCACGCCTTGATCGTCTATGTAAACAAAATCGGTGAAAGTGCCGCCAGTATCTATACCTAATAACATGAAAAAAGCTCAACCTTTTAAACCTGTATTTTTACATGCCTCTATAATAGATTCATCCCTATTTATCTGACCATCGTTGCTTGAAAGGAAGTCAGGCACATATTAGACTCCTTCGTTTAACCCCCTAAACTAAGATCACAGATACTAAATTTGATGAGCAGCCTAATAGAAGTTAACCATTTATCGCGTCAATTTGGTCACCATTGTGCTGTTGACGATGTAAGCTTTTCGCTTAATAAAGGCGAGGTTCTTGGCTTTTTGGGGCCAAATGGGGCTGGTAAATCAACCACCATGAAAATGATTTGTGGCAACTTAACACCCACCGTCGGTGAAATTAAAATTAATGGTTATGACATTATCGACCAACCCAAACTTGCCAAAGCTGAATTAGGGTTTTTGCCTGAAATACCCCCTGTTTATCCAGACCTGACGGTAGATGAATACCTGCGCTACTGCGCCAAACTGCACGGTTTACGTAAACACGCCATTAAACTCTCTGTAGAACGTGGAAAGCTAAAATGTGGTTTAAGCGACATGGGGCATCGTTTAATTGGCAATTTATCAAAGGGTTATCAACAACGCGTTGGTATTGCTCAAGCTATTTTACATAACCCATCGGTGATTATTTTAGACGAACCCACGGTTGGCCTAGACCCTATTCAAATTTTAGAAATTCGTGAACTCATTCGTGAACTTGGCAATGAACACAGTGTCATTTTATCCACTCATATACTGCCCGAGGTTCAGCATTCATGCAGTAGAGTACAAATCATTCATCACGGAAAACTGGTATTAAATGAGCCTGTTGAAGGCTTATCTCGCAGAATGACGTCTTCGAGCTTAATAGTGCGCTTTCGTCAACAACCGAACGAGGAAGTACTGCAAAACGTGCCCAACATAACAGCCCTTGAAGCCCTCGACACCGGGCAGTACCTGATTCAGCATACCCAAGGCACTAGTATCTCAGAAACAATAGTCGAGCTGTCGGTAACAAATAACTGGGGCTTGCTAGAGTTGACACCTCAGCAACACGATATGGAACAAATTTTCCTTTCAATCACTCAACATTCAAATAACCATGAATAGTTTCACGATTGCCAGCCGAGAACTGCGCAGTTTATTTCTGTCACCACTTGCGTGGACCATTCTCGGTGTTAGCCAGCTTATTTTGGCCTACATGTTTTTAACACAAATTGATTATTATTTAGCGATACAACCCAAACTTATTGGTATACCGGGTGCGCCTGGCGTAACCGATCTGATTGTCGCACCGCTGTTTGGTAATGCTGCTGTCATCTTGTTACTTATTATTCCACTGCTAACCATGCGAACCATCAGTGATGAACGCCGCAACAAAACCATTAGCTTGCTGTTTTCTGCTCCCGTCAGTCTAACTGAAATTGTGCTTGGTAAATTCCTTGCCATTTTTGCTTTCTTACTGATTATTCTTTTATCCATCACCCTAATGCCGCTCTCGTTATTGACTGTAGGCGAACTCGATATAGGCAAGCTTTTCGCCTGCCTACTTGCCATGGTCTTACTGATGGCTTCGTTCAATGCGCTAGGGCTTTACATGTCTGCTATTGCCTCTCAACCAACGGTTGCAGCAATCGGAAGTTTTGGCGCTTTATTACTCTTATGGATTATTGATTGGGCTGGTAACAGCAGCAGTGTGCTTGAATATATTTCTATCATGCGACATTTCGAAAACTTACTACGCGGCTTAATACACTCGACTGATATTTTTTACTTTATTTTGTTTATAGCCGGGTTTTTAATTCTCAGCATTCGCCGATTAGATAACGACCGTTTACAAAAATGAAAATATCCCGCAAAGCACACCAATTTATTCGGCTGCAAAATGTCGTTTTCACACTTTTATTTCTTAGCGTACTTGGCCTACTCGCTTGGCTAAGCACACAATATACCGCCCAATTTGATTGGACAGCCAATAGTAGAAATTCGTTATCTACCCCGAGCATCCAATTACTGAAACAATTAACACACCCCATAGAGGTAGACGCGTACGCCACTGAAAATGATATTTTGCGCCAACAAATCTCTGAGCTTATCGATAAATACAGCCACCATAAAACAGATATTACATTAACCCTTATTAACCCCGATATACGCCCTGACCAAGCACGTGAAGAAGGTATCACCGCCGATGGTGAGTTAGTGATTCGCTATAACGGTAAACGCGAATCACTACAACAGTTAAACGAGCAAGCCTTTACCAATGCCCTACAAAGGCTTGCTAATAGTGATCAGCGTTGGGTTGTTTTTCTCACCGGGCACGGCGAGCGCAACCCAGCAGGTCATTCAAATTATGACTTTGGCCTATTCGCAAACGAATTAAAAAACAAAGGCATTAATAGCCAAACCATTAATCTAATGGATACGCCATCCATACCAAACAATACATCCTTGCTCGTCATCGCTGACCCACAGGTAAATTACCTAGCCGGAGAAATCGACGTGATAAAACAATATCTTGCTAAAGGTCGGGCATTATTATTGTTGGGCGAACCTAATCAATCCGAGCCTCTTAAGCCTTTAACTGAACTGTTAACGATTCAACTCTTGCCCGGCACTGTGGTCGACGCCACTACCCAAGTCTTTGGTATTGATGACCCAACCTTTGCCTTGGTCACCGCATACCCTAACCATTTAGCAACCAAACATTTAAAGGCTATGAGCTTGTTTCCAGGCGCCGCTGGACTCAGTCTATTAGCTAACAGCCCTTATCAAGCCGACCCCTTATTATCTACGCTGGAACGTTCATGGACAGAAACAGGTGATATTGAAGGGCAAATACAGTTTGACCCCGATACGGATGAAAAGCAGGGCCCCATTACAATTGGTTATGCGCTGAATAAAAAAGATGACAATACCAAAGAGCAGCGCATTATTGTTTTGGGCGATGCGGATTTCTTATCCAATACTTTTCTTGGTAATGGCGCTAATTTAGACCTTGGTCTTAGTCTGATTCAATGGCTCAACCACGATGATTCCTTTATTGATATTCCTGCAAAAACAGCGCCCGATACCACACTAGAAATAAGCCAACAGTGGTCGCTTATTTTTGGTCTTGGGTTTTTGTTTCTGCTACCGGCCCTCTTTATCGTCAGTGGCCTGCTCATTTGGCTTAAACGCAAAAAACGTTAAGCTATGAAAAATCGTCTACTTATCAACTTGCTACTAATTACCTTAGTGGTCTGTCTAGGCATGATTGCCTGGCTAAAGCCCGGGCATGAAGCCCCTAAAAAAAACAACCTAGCTGGGTTAGACATCAACACTATTCAGCACATTAAGATCGAGCGAACAGCGGCTAATACCATAGAATTAAAGCGCCTACAAAACCAGTGGTACTTAACCCAGCCTGTCAACACACTAGCCTTAGCAGGCAAGGTAGAAAGGTTACTTAAAATATCTCAGATCAAACCAACCACTAGCTACCCATTAGAAAAACAGCCACTCAGTCAATTTGGCCTAGATACACCAACAGTTAAGGTCTCTTTTAACAAAAAAACACTCAATATTGGCAAAACAGAAAGCGTTCAATCACGTCGCTACGTCAGCAACGACACACAATTATTTTTATTAGATGACACTTTTTTACATCATCTAACCGCGCCTGTTGATGCTTATATTGACACTCGGCTGATACCCAATAACGGTCAGATTATTGGCTTAAAAACACCCGAGATAACGCTTCAACGACAAGAAGATAATACTTGGAAAAATATCCAATCACCCACTGACGAGCTCTCATCAGACGCGGTTCAAATGCTTCTCGATGAATGGCGATTTGCCCGCGCTATTACTGTTACTACAAAATTCGACGCCACACCTACCGAGCAGATTATTATTTCTCTCTACGAGCAGCCAAACTTGACCTTTCATTTAATAAAGCAAAAAGACAGCGTCTTGCTAGTCTCCAATGATAAAAAACTTGCATATCAGTTTAGTGATACAAAATATAAGAAAATGACAACTCTACCGAGATTGGAGACACCCAATGCCTGAGTTACCAGAAGTCGAAACGACTCGTCGCGGAATTGCCCCTCATATTGAAGGCAAACAAGTTTCACAGGTCATTGTCCGACAAGCAAAATTACGTTGGCCCGTTAGCCCAGAAGTTTCCACCTTATTACCGGGTCTTTGCATTAACCATGTTAAACGTCGTGCAAAATACCTATTGCTTGAAACCGATAAGGGCACGTTAATTATCCACCTAGGCATGTCGGGTAGTTTACGCATCGTTCAGGCTTCAACGACACCAGAAAAACACGAGCATATTGACATTATTTTTAGTAATAACACCTGCTTGCGCTATAAAGATCCGCGCCGTTTCGGTTCGCTGTTATGGTCAACAGATGTCATTGAAAATCACAAATTAATACAACACCTTGGGCCAGAGCCTTTATCCGACGCATTTAATATTGACGATTTTTACCCAAAGGCTCAATTAAAAAAAACACCCATTAAAAGTTTTATTATGGATGGGCAAGTCGTTGTCGGCGTTGGTAATATTTATGCTAGCGAAGCATTATTTCAGGCAGGCATTCGCCCTAAACGTGCCGCTAATAAAGTTTCTAAAAAGCGCTTGATTAACCTCGTTTTTGCCATTAAAAAAATCCTAGCGCAAGCTATACAACAAGGCGGCACAACGTTAAAAGATTTTGTTAACAGTGACGGCAACCCTGGTTATTTTCAACAAACACTTAATGTTTACGGGCAAAAAGACAAACCTTGCCCAAGGTGCAAAGCACCCATTAAACAAATCATTATTGCTCAACGATCGACCTTTTACTGCACCCACTGCCAACGTTAAATACTTGACGAGCTAACGCCTACCAATAACGTTTTTTAATTCTTTATTAGGCATACCCTCCTAATTCCTATAGAGTTATAGCTCTAAAGGGAGTTTGCTTGTTTCAGTTAAAAAATAAATTTATTAACCAATTATTCGGCAGTTTTATGGACCTGCTGCCAATTTTTTCAGTGGTTCTTTTTTTTCAGTTATTTATTCTGCGCCAACCCATCCCCAATATAGCGGATATAGCTATTGGTACAGCTTTTGTTGTACTCGGCTTAACGCTGTTTATTCAAGGTCTTGAAAAAAGCCTATTCCCCATTGGTGAGACCATGGCCTATGCGTTTGCTAAGAAAGGTAGCTTATTGTGGTTACTAGTCTTTGCCTTTTCATTAGGCTTTGGCACCACTGCAGCCGAACCCGCCTTAATTGCTGTTGCCGACGAAGCAGCACGTATTGCAGCGGAAGGTGGCATGATCGAGAAAACTAACAAAGCAAAAGAATCTTATGCTTTTGGTCTTCGGTTTACCGTTGCCTTCTCTGTGGGCTTTGCCATTTTGTTAGGGGTACTAAGAATTATTCGTGGCTGGCCTCTGCATTATTTGATTATTCCAGGCTATATCGGCGTTGTGGTGATGACTTTTTTTGCACCCGAATCAATTATCGGTATTGCCTACGATTCAGGTGGCGTTACTACGTCTACTATCACAGTCCCCTTGGTAACCACTCTCGGCGTTGGCTTAGCCTCAGCCATTCAGGGCCGCAATCCAATGACTGACGGTTTTGGCTTAATTGCCTTTGCATCACTCACCCCGATGATTTTTGTGATGGCATACGGGGTCATTTTATAATGATATTGCTGGCGGAATTGTGGAGCACTTTCTTAAGTACCTTGCGTGATGTCGCGCCAATTATTTTTGTTATCCTTTTCTTTCAATTGGTCATTATCCGACGACCATTTAGTCATTTGAATAACTTAATAACCGGAATGGTTTACGTAGTTCTAGGGATGACTTTCTTTCTTGTGGGTTTAGACAAAGCCCTTTTTCCTTTAGGCACCAGCATGGCCGAACAATTAACCAGCCCTGACTTCATCAACCCAACAACCGATCAACGTATTTCTATTGCTTGGCAAGACTATTATTGGGTTTATATTTTCGGGGGCTGTATTGGCTTTGCTACAACATTAGCAGAACCTGCTCTTATTGCTGTTGCTATCAAAGCTCAACAAATTTCTGGTGGTACTATTAAAGCTTGGTACCTAAGGTTGGCTGTGTCTATTGGTGTTGCAGTTGGTATTTCACTAGGGACATTTCGAATTGTAAGCGGCATTGATTTATATATGTTTATTATTGCTGGCTACGTCGTTGTCATTATCCAGACTATTTTTTCACCAAAACTCATCATTGGCCTTGCTTATGATTCAGGTGGCGTTACCACATCAACCGTCACCGTACCGTTAGTTACCGCATTAGGTATCGGTTTAGCTTCAAGCATTCCTGGCCGAAACCCATTGATGGATGGTTTTGGCCTTATTGCCTTTGCCAGCCTGTTTCCCATCATGGCTGTGTTAGCCTACGCACAATTTGCTGAGTGGGTAAATCATCGCGCACAACTTAAACAAGCAGACCAAATAGGAGAATAAAATGCACTTTAAACTCATTATCGTCTTTGTTGATGACAACAAAACTGACAAAGTCCTTAAAGCGGCTAGAGAAGTAGGCGCCACCGGCGCTACTATTATCAATAATGCACGCGGCGAAGGTATTAAACAGCAAAAAACATTCTTGGGTCTAAATTTAGATACTCAACGAGATGTTTTGCTTTTCTTGGTCGAAGAACATTTAAGTCGAAAAATTATCGAAGAGGTATCACGAGCGGGTTTATTCGATGAAGAACCGGGCAGCGGCATCGCCTTACAAATAGATGTTGAAGATGCTATTGGCGTGCTACATCAAGCAAAAAAAATTACCCAATCAATAGAGACAGAACTATGAATGATGCAAAACTTATCACCGTACGCGATGTGATGAAGACCGAGTTTTATATGATTGATGGAACAGCCACCATCACAGAAGCTATTAGAATGATGAAAAAAAATAAAACCTCGATTTTATTTGTCGATAAATTTCACGAACATGATGAGTATGGCGTGATTAATGCGGGCATTATTGCAAGACTTGTTTTAGCAAAAGATAGAGCACCCGACCGTGTCAATGTATACGAAATAAATGAAAAGCCACTCATTAACGCACACCCCGACATGGATATTCGTTACTGTTCTCGTTTATTTGCGCGCTATAATTTGATGCGAGCACCGGTTATGGAACAAGGCAAAATTATTGGTGTTGTCAGTCCTATTCAGCTAGTGCTTGATGGTTTATGTGAAATTACTGGCATTTGTTAATTAACCGTATAAAAAGCTCATCAAAAACGCAGCAACGCGATTTATTTTGCTGTGCTTAAAGGTACTGACTCAACAATAGCTGCCCCAGATCCTCTACGGTCACTGGCGGCAACAAGTTTATTAGACTTTTTATCCCACAAGACTGCGTGCATATTGCCATAATGCCTTCCAACAGACTTTAGTTTGTGGCCTTTTTCGGTCAACTCCAGCAAAGTTTCTGCTTTAAAAGTATCTGGCTCATGTTGAATAACATCCGGTAAGTATTGATGATGATAACGTGGCAAGTTGACCCAAGATTCAGGACTATGTCCTTGCTCGGCATCCAAAATACCCAATAACACCATACTAATAATTCGGCTGCCTCCTGGTGTACCCAAAACGCCCACTTTTTCCTCTGTTTCAATAAAAGTTGGAGACATGCTCGATAACATTCGCTTACCTGCTGCGATTGCATTTGCCTCTCCGCCCACCAAGCCGTATACATTTGGCGTGCCTGGCTTAATAGAAAAATCATCCATTTCATCATTCAACAAAACACCCGTCCCTTGAGGCACAAATCCAGAACCAAATGGGTAATTAATCGATAAAGTTGCCGCCACACGGTTACCCCTTTTATCGATCACAGAGAAATGCGTTGTATCATGTCCTTCAATTTCGTTTAAACCACTAATGTGTTGACTGGGTGTAACCTCATCTAGCCTTAAATCTTTAGAGATAGTATGGGCATACGACTTTTCACTCAGCTCACTTACTGGCACGCTGACAAAATCACTATCGCCCATGTGTAATGCACGATCACGGTACGCTCGTTTCATTGCTTCAACCACAACATGAATTCGTGTGGCTTCGTCCATCGTTGACAAGTCATATTGTTCTAAAATATTTAGCGCAATAGACAACACCAATCCACCCGATGAGGGCAAAGCAGCACTGGTCACCTTGATATTTTTATAATGCGCAACCACCGGCAAACGCTCTTTCACTGTGTATCGAGCCAAATCCTCTTTGGTCCATATGCCCCCAGCTTGTTGCACACCTTTTACTAACTTATCTGCAAGCTCTCCACTATAAAACCCATCAAAACCTTGTGTTGCCAATAACTGCAAAGTATTAGCTAAATCGTTTTGTATAATGTTTGTGCCCAAGGCAGGTACCTTTCCATCACTTAGGAAAATAGCCTTCGCAGAGTCATTTGACGCTAAAACCGCCTGACGAAATTTAGCCAATCGCTGGTAATGCTCGTTAACTAAAAAACCGTCTTTAGCCAGCTTTATCGCCGGCTGCAAACTATCCGACAGTGCTAATACTCCATAATGCTTTGCTAAATGATCTAAAGCAGCTGGTAAACCCGGAATACCGGCAGCTAATGCCCCATCGACCGAGGCATTCTTAATTGGCTCACCCTGACTGTCTAAATACATATCACGTGTGGCGGCCAAAGGCGCTACTTCACGCCCATCTATCATCACTTGTTTACCATCATGTTGGCGATGTAATAACCAAAATCCACCACCACCCAGTCCAGAACCGAAGGGTTCGACAACTGCCAGTGCCGCACTAACGGCAATGGCTGCATCAAAAGCATTACCTCCTTGGTTGAGCACACTAAGTCCTGCTTGAGTTGCCGCCGGGTGTGCACTTGCTACTGCTTGTTGATGCAGCTGTGTGGCAGGGGTTGCATACGCTGTTATTGCAAATAAAATACTGGTGAAAAAAAGAATTTTTTTCATTTTTTTAATCCTCATTTGTCGCCATTAATTGCTGATATTTCAATAAAAGCTGATCGTTAGTTTCTTCGTTATTCGGATCTTTTGGTATACATTCAACGGGGCAGACTTCCACACACTGAGGCGTATCAAAATGCCCGACACACTCTGTACAAAGGTGAGAGTGTATTTCGTAAATTTCTTCGCCCATAAAAATCGCATCATTCGGGCATTCAGGTTCACAAACATCACAGTTGATGCACTCATCGGTAATAATTAATGACATTTTTCTAATTCACCTTAGCTAAAATAGCTTTTTCAATCTCATGCGGAACAAAATCACTGACCTGCCCACCAAGCCGTGCAATATCGCGCACCAAGGTCGAGGAAACATCACACCAGTCAGGGTCGGTTGTTAAAAATACCGTTTCTAATGCTGGCATCATTTTTTTATTCATACCTGCCATTTGTGATTCATATTCAAAATCCGCAATGCTGCGAATGCCTCTAACAACAATATTGGCTTTATGTTCTTTTGCTAAATCAACCAGCAGGCCATCAAAAAACACCACGTCAATATTGTCATATTCACATAATGCTTGTTTTGCCATATCCAAACGCTCTTGGCTTTCAAATAAAGGTGACTTACCTGCACTTTTTGCAACCGCCACCACTATCGTATCGAATAATTTGCTGGCTCGCTGGATACTATTAATGTGTCCATTTGTCATCGGATCAAACGTTCCAGGGTAAATTGCTTTTTTAATCATTTGCTTCTCGATGATATAGGTAATAGGCCACTTGACCTGTTTTTTTTTGTCGGTGCTCTGTCCAGTTTTTTGGCAGAAAATCTAAATTTAGCGCGTTTTCGCATTCCAAATAAATAACAGCATCATCCGATAAGCAGCCACTTTCTTCAAGCCGTTTCACGCATTCACTAAGTTCACCTTGCTTAAACGGTGGGTCAAGAAAAACAACATCAAATAGCGCATCTGTTTGTTTACGCTTATCGTTTAAAACATCCAACGCCATTCGTTGCATTAATTGAATATTATCTGCTTTTATCAGTTCTTTATTCGTCCTTAGTGCCTTTATTGCCTTAATATCTTTTTCCACCATTAAAACAGAACTCGCACCACGCGATGCCGCCTCAAACCCTAATGCACCACTACCTGCATATAAATCTAAACAATTAGCTTGCGGTAAGTAAGGTTGCAACCAGTTAAATAGCGTTTCACGAATTGGGTCTGTAGTTGGACGCAAACCGTCAATACTAGGAAATTCGAGTTTACGCCCTCGCCATTGTCCACCAATGATACGAACACGGTTTCCCTTAGCAGCCATTAATCTTTTTGTACGACAGATTGGCCAGCAGTTACCATGACCATTTTTTCCATCTTCAGATGTCTTTGGAAAGCTTGTTTTATTTGCTGCTGTGTGACCGCTTCTATTTTCTGCATATAGCTATTTAAATAATTTAAGGGTGCACCACTAACAACGATTCTCACCACATTTCCTAACAATTTTTTATTGCTGTCTAACTTAAGCGCGAAGCCCCCTATGATATTTTTCTTAGCGGCCATTAGCTCTTCATCTGTTGGTCCGTCCTGTATAAAAGTTCGCAACGTTTGTTTAACAGCCATTGACGCTTCCTTTGCTTTTTCATTACGTGTCTGTAGGCCCATTACAAATGGCCCCTTTTGAATCATCGGGTGAAAATAACTGTAGGCACTGTAGGCCAGCCCTCTTTCTTCACGAATTTCTTTAACAATGCGTGAGCTAAACCCGCTGCCACCGAGAATATGGTTACCCACATACAATGGAAAGTAGTCTGGATCATTATGCTGTAATACCGGCAAACCATACAGTAAGTGCGTCTGCTCAGATGGATATTCTAGATGAATAACCTTACCTTTTTGCGGCGTCAGCACCGCTTCAATCGGCGCCGCTTTTTTACCCGCTAACAAATCAACCACCAACTCCTCCACCATGCGTTCGGCCTGATCACGCGAAATACCGCCGACTAAAACAACCGCAAGGTTATTGGCTACATAATACTGCCGATAAAACTGCTTTAAGTCGTTAACTTGAATCTCTTTCACCGTACTTTCGACACCTTGTATTGCATGCGAATAAGGGTGGTTTTTATATATTTCTTGGTAGAGCGCCAATTGCCCCAGTACTCCCGGTGACTCTTGGCGCTGCTTAATCCCCAGTAATGTACGAGCCTTAATTCGATTAAAGTCCTGCAGAGGAAAGCTCGGTTTGCTTAATACTGCTTTCAATAACTGCCACGAGGTTTGTAGCGCTTTTTCATCTGTTAAGCTTCGGTAACTAATTGTTGTTAAGTCACGCGATGTTGATGCGCTGAGTTGCGCCCCAACACTGTCTAGTCGCTCTGCAATATCTTGCGCATTAAGCCCCGCTGCACCTTGAGTCAGTAAAGCACTGGTTAACGCTGCCACGCCATTTTTATCTCCGTCCGCTGAACTGCCTGCCCGCAAGACTAGTTGTGCGTCTAAAATTGGCAACCCTTCAGTTGGCACAAAATATACCTGAACGCCGTTATTTGTTTGCCAATGTTGAATACTTGGGAGAGCCAGCGATAACGGGCTGAGTAACAACAGAACACTACTGACTATAACCTTTATTTTAATTTTCATTAGCGTCCCCCATCGGCAGCATATGAACGACTGTTAAATGATCTTCAATCAAATATTGTTGTGCAACGGCACGAACTTGCTCAGCCGTCACAGCGTTTACTTTTTCAACATAATCATGCGCTTTTTGCCAACCAACACCTACAGTTTCAAGCATACCCAACTGCATCGCCTGATAAAAATTGGAATCTTTTTCATACACCGATGCCGCTATCACTTGCGCTTTAACCCTGTTCAATTCTTTTTCCTCAATTAAATCCGTTTGCAAGTTTGCTATTTGCTCCACTAAGGCCTCCTCAAGCTGTTGAATGCTTTTATCTGCAGCCGGCGCACCATCAAACAAAAACAATGTCGGTAGCCGAGCATTCATGTCGTACCCTGCACTGGCACTGGAGGCAACTTGAGAACCCCGTACTAAATTTGAGGGCAATCGTGCACTACTACCGCCGCTTAAAATACCGGATAACACCTCTAATGCGTACACATCCTCTTCATTCTGCACAGTGTTGAGCACAGGTACTTTGTAGCCCATCAATAAATAAGGGACTTTAGCATTCTGCTTCACAATACTACGTCGCACACCCACCTGTGGCACTTCTGTTCTTTTTTTAACCGGCTTAAACGCGACCGCAGGAATAGGCTCAAAATATTGTTCTGCCAACTGAAAGACCTGCTCATGCTGAACATCACCGACAACCACCAGTGTTGCGTTATTTGGCGAATACCACTGTTTATACCAAACCGCTAAATCCTCTAGTTCCATATCTTTTAAGTCCTGCATCCAACCAATGATAGGGTTTCGATAGGGACTACTGGTGTAAGCCAGTGCTTTAAAGTATTCGTACGCCTGACCTCGTGGTTTATCTTCAGTACGCATACGGCGCTCTTCCATAACCACTTGCAGCTCTTTGCTGAACTCCTTTTCTTGCAACTTTAAATTTTGCATCCGTTCTGCCTCAAGCCGCAGACTTACCTCAAGGCGTGAGGCCTCCATGGTTTGAAAATACGCCGTATAATCAGCACCGGTAAACGCGTTTTCACGACCGCCATTTTCAGCAATTATTTTAGAGAACTCACCCGGCTCTAGGTTTTCTGTTCCTTGAAACATCATATGTTCTAGTACGTGCGATACACCGGTAATACCATCATGTTCGTAACTGGCCCCGACTTTATACCAAATTTGCGACACCATAACGGGTGCTCGCCGATCTTCTTTAACCAACACTTTTAAGCCATTTTTTAGCACTTTTTCGTGTACCATATCAGGCAGAGTTTCTGGCGAAGCAAAACTGTTCAGCGAATAAACGATATTCAGAATAAAAAGTGCCACAAATAACTTCTTCATTTAGTTCTCACTTAACTTTAAAACGAATTTAGAATAGGGATTTTACGATAAAGTTCCCACCAATAGACACAATATCATGTTTGGATTTGGCAAAAAGAAAGATACCGACACAACTAAGCAGCCGCCTGTCGAAGAACCTAAAGAAGGTTTTTTTGGCCGCTTAAAAAACCAGTTAACAAAAACACGCAGCGGATTGACCGGTGGTTTAGGTAATTTATTTTTAGGGAAAAAACAAATCGACGACGATTTGTTTGAAGAATTAGAAATGTTACTGCTAACAGCTGATGTCGGCATTGAAGCCACTCAACACATCATTTCAAATTTAACTCAGCGAGTTGCGCGCAAGCAGCTAGCCGACCCACAGGCTCTCACCCAAGCACTTCAAGAAGAGATGCTATCGATCCTTGAGCCAAACCAACAAGCTTTAACCATTCCTGACAGTGACGGCCCTTTCGTTATCTTAGTGGTCGGCGTTAATGGCATGGGTAAAACGACGACCATTGGTAAACTGGCTAAACGTTTACAAGCCGAGGGCAAAAGTGTCATGTTAGCGGCTGGCGATACATTTAGGGCCGCTGCGATTGAACAATTACAAGAATGGGGGAAGCGTAACGACGTTGAGGTTGTTGCTCAACATACTGGGGCTGACTCTGCTTCGGTTATTTACGATGCCTTTGAGAAGGCAAAAGCGCGCAACATTGACGTCTTACTGGCAGACACTGCTGGCCGCCTACATACCCAAACAAACCTAATGAATGAGTTAAGCAAAATCAACCGTGTTATTAAAAAACTGGATGACAGCGCGCCACACGAAACCATGCTGGTTCTTGATGCAGGCACCGGACAAAATGCCCTCGCCCAAGCTAAGAATTTTGATAAAGCCACCCCACTAACTAGCATCACTCTTACGAAATTGGACGGCACCGCAAAAGGTGGTATTATTTTCGCCATTGCCAATCAATTCAAACTACCCATTCGTTTTATTGGTATTGGTGAAGGCATCAATGACCTACGTCCTTTTGATGCCGCCGAGTTCACCACGGCTCTATTTGAAAAATCTGAAACTGACCATTAGCGCTCATGCTTCAATTTATCAACGTCAGCAAACGTTACCCTGGTGGTGCCGATGCGCTTAAAAACGTTAATTTCGAGTTAGAAAAAGGCGAAATGGCCTTTCTTACCGGCCACTCTGGTGCGGGTAAAAGCACCTTACTAAAACTTATCGCGATTCTTGAACGTAGCACGCAAGGTCAAGTGATGCTCGACAACCAAAACATTGGCCGCCTTTCCAAACGGCTTGTTCCCTATGCTCGGCGTAAAATTGGCATGATATTTCAAGATCATCGTTTACTGCATGACCGTACCGTTTTTGATAATGTCGCCTTACCTTTAATTATTGCTGGACTGGATCGTCATGAAATTCAACGCCGTGTTCGCGCAGCGTTAGATAAAGTCAATTTACTTGGAAAAGAAAAGCGCTACCCCATCACTTTGTCTGGCGGTGAGCAACAACGTATTGGTATTGCACGGGCAGTTGTTAATAGGCCGCCAATGATTTTAGCCGATGAACCAACAGGAAACTTAGACCCTGCTTTATCCGAAGAAATAATGCAATTGTTTGAACAGTTTAACCAAGTGGGCGTGACTGTACTGGTCGCAACTCATGATATTGCCCTTATTGAACGCATGAATTATCGAACATTAGTACTTTCTCAAGGTGAAATAGTGAGCAATCATGGCTAGTCGTCGACAAAACGTACAAAGACCTACTAGTCTATTTAGTTTACGTGCTTACGTGCTAATTCACTTGCATACTTTTTTTGCCAGCCTTGGTCGTTTTTCAAGAGCACCCTTTAACTTTATGATGACGGTCAGCGTCATTGCCATAACATTATCCCTGCCGTCCGGTTTATTAGTTTCTATTAACAACCTTCAATCACTTAGCGGGCAAATTGACTTAAACAACAATATTTCATTATTTCTTGATCAGTCGGTCAACCTTGAGCAAGCGTCCAAACTCAGTCAGGCACTACATGAACATGATCAGATCACCCAATCACTTTTAATTAGTAAGCAAGCAGCTCTAGAAGAGTTTCAGCAATATAGCGGATTTGGTTCAGCCATTAGCGCACTTGCCAGCAATCCATTACCGCATGTTATCCAAATCACCCCTATTATTCAGCTAAACAACCGTGAGGCACTTGAGGCCCTGGTTAATGAACTTAAACAACGAGCCGATATCGAACTGGTCCAACTGGATATGGGCTGGCTCGACCGGTTAAATGGCATCCTCAACATAGCCCAGCGTGGTGTTAGCATTATCACTGTATTACTGGGTTTTGCTGTACTCTTAATCGTTAGCAATACTATTCGATTAGAACTGCAACACCGTCGTGATGAAATTGACATCACTCGACTGGTGGGTGCAACACGCAGTTTTATTATGCGCCCATTTATCTATAGTGGTTTTTGGTATGGTTTTCTGGGTGGTATTTTCGCTTGTTTGCTGGTTAATTTATCTGTGTGGCTAATTGATGGTCCCACCAGTTCTTTATCTGCTTTATATAATAGCTCGTTCAGCCTTAGCTTTATGCCTTTAGGGCATGCTATTTTATGGGTTATCTTCTCTATCAGCCTTGGTATTATTGGTTCATGGCTGGTTGTTAGTCGATACTTATCAGAACTAGAAAACTGAGTATCATAAAGCCTTTAAATTGCTTTATAAAATGAACCTTTGTTATACTTGCTGGTCTTATATTGTGAGTGTTAAGTTATTCAAGCACACAAAAGGAGGGATAGTATGACTCATGCTTTAGCATTACCTAATCAATTATCAGCTGGATCTTTAGATGCTTATATAGCCTCTGTTTCCTCTGCGCCTGCGTTAACGGTAGAGCAAGAAAGAGATTTAGCAAATCGTTTACGAAATGAAAATGATTTAGAAGCTGCTCGCATGCTCGTTTTATCTCATATGCGTTATGTTATCCATATTGCCAAAAGCTATAGTGGCTATGGCCTTGCACTGCCAGATCTCATTCAAGAAGGTAGCATTGGCTTAATGAAAGCCGTTAAACGCTTTGACCCTGACATGGGGGTTCGTCTTGTCTCGTATGCCGTACACTGGATTAAATCTGAAATTCATGAATTTGTAATCAAAAACTGGCGTATTGTTAAAATTGCGACGACAAAAGCTCAGCGCAAACTGTTCTTCAACTTAAGAAAGCACAAAAAGAACCTAGCATGGCTAGACGAAAATGAAGCCGACGCTATTGCAAATGACCTAGGTGTCGATAAATCTGCCGTTTACGAAATGGAAAAGCGTTTGAGCAATTTTGATATGGCTTTTGACGGTCATCAAGATGACAACACAGAATCAGACGAATTGATTCATACGCCTGCGACATTTGTGACTAAAGAAGAACACGACCCTGCTACTTTACTAGAAACATACAACGAAGAGGCTCACGATGCTTCTCGCTTAAATACTGCCCTTAGCAACCTTGACGATAGAAGTCGATCAATTTTAGCAGAGCGCTGGTTAAGCGAAAAGAAATCAACTTTGCATGAGTTAGCAGATAAATATCAAGTCTCTGCTGAACGTATTCGTCAATTAGAAAAAAATGCGATGAATAAGGTAAAGCAAGAATTAATTGAGTATAGAGCCTCTTAAAACCGCCTAAAGCCCAAGAATCTCACCTTGGCTTTAGGCGTAGAGTCAGCTGTTTCCCGACTTGTATCATCTCGACCTGCTTTAAAAAACTCATCCCTAATAAAACAACCTCACCATCCATATGTGGGTTGATATGTGCCGCAACATTTTTTAGTTCAATCGACCCAAGGCTAACCGACTCAAGCGTAACCCGATACACCACAATATCACCATTGGCGGTTCGCGTTCTTTGCGGGTAACCTTCCGGCAATCCCATCTGTTTAGCAACTTTAGCGGGAATACTGATATTGGTGGCTCCAGTATCCAAAACAAACATAACCCAATGACCATTCAATTTGCCATTCGCTACATAATGACCTTGTTTATTTTGTTGTAACGTTACCTCAGCCACACCATCCAAGTCATAGATAACATCAGGGCGCTCGTTGGGGTTCGCTTGCAAGTCAAGGTATCGATCGAAGCCTATCACTAACATGGCTAAAAGGCCCAACCATGTTAGCCAAACCATTATTTTTGAAAGCTTAGTATTCGGTTCTACACTTTTCATTAGCAAATATTACACACACTTACGGCTCACCGCATTATGACAGGTAGTTATTTAACTCGCTGTATGTGTAACGGTATTAAATATTTTGCCTATTTAAATCAAAGATAATGATCGATAAGTAAGGCGGCGAATAACAGCATTAAATATAGAATTGAGTATTTAAATGCTTTCATTGCAATAATGTCATCAGCTGTTTTCTTAAGCAGCACCGCATAATATAAAAAACCGAAACCTAAGCCGATAGCACTAACCAAATAGAGCATGCCACTCATGCCTGTCAAATACGGCAATAAACTCACTAATATTAATAAAACCGTATAAAAAACAATGTGTAACCTAGTAAATTCGGCGCCATGAGTCACCGGTAACATCGGAATATCTGCTTTAGCGTATTCCTCTCTTCGCGCAACAGCCAGTGCCCAAAAATGTGGCGGCGTCCAAATAAAAATAATTAGGAATAACAATAAAGCATGTGGGTCAATTGTCGATGTAACCGCACTCCAGCCCAATACAGGAGGCGCTGCACCCGCAGCACCACCAATAACAATGTTTTGCGGTGTAGCATGCTTCAAATAAACGGTATAAATAACTGCATAACCAATTAATGAAAGAAAGGTTAAAAAGGCCGTTAACTCATTTACCAGAAAGATTAGCACTAGCATTGCAATAGCACCAATCGTAAAGGCAAATCCAAGCACCTGTGTACCGTTCAAATCCCCATGTGGTAATGGTCGCCCTTTTGTACGAGCCATTTTGGCATCAAATTTTTGATCTAGGTAATGGTTAATCGCTGCTGCTGAAGATGCTGCCAAACCAATTCCAATCGTGCCGAATACCAATGGTTGCCAAGGCACCATGCCCGGCACTGCTAAAAACATTCCAACCACTGCTGTAAAAATAATCAGCAGGACTACCTTAGGCTTACATAATTCGTAATAGCTTTTCCAACTAATAGTGTTAGTTGAATCATTAATCATCTGTTCACTCAAAATATAACCCTAAATTATAGTACTGGCTTACCAAGCCTAAATCTTACATACACTACACTTAATAAAAGTAATGCTGCTACTGCATTATGCGCGACAGCAACGTGTAGAGGCAAATTTAGCAACACATTTAATATGCCCAGCATTACTTGCATAAATAATAGAGCACCAAGCATTATTGCTTCTTTGACGGCACTTAAACGGATCAGTAAATATATCAAGAAACTAAATAATATAGTTGTTATTAAGGCGCCTATACGATGCACCCAGTGTATAGCTGCACGCGCTTCATTACTTAACACACCAAACTCATAGTCCACACCTAAGCCACGCCATAACACAAACCCTTCTTTATAATCCACAGCTGGGTTCCAGCTAGTACCAAAACAAGTCGGAAAGTCTGGGCAAGCCAACGCTGCGTAGTTTGTACTTGTCCAGCCGCCTAAGGCAATTTGCACGACTAATACTAACAGAGCAACTGATGTAACACCCCTGACAGTGTTTTTTTTGTCTGTCTGTGCTAACCGTTTTGTCTGAATACGCAGCAACAGCAACAATAACAAACTAAGTGTTGCTAACCCACCGAGCAAATGACTCATAACAATCGCCGGTTTAACCAACAAAGTTACTGTCCACATTCCAAGCGCCCCTTGAAACATAACTAACAATAATAATAACGTCGTTAAGCCTCGTTGACCAAGCTCTGGTTGCCTCCAAGCCATAATCGTTAATATTAGTATTACAAGACCTAGGCCACTAGCAAAATAACGGTGTATCATTTCCTTCCACGCTTTAGATACCTCTAGAGGGCGCTCAGGGTAATGTTCAGCGGCATGCGCAACACCTTCATGCGATTCGTCGACAATGAGGCTTCCGTAGCAACCAGGCCAGTCTGGGCAACCTAGCCCTGCATCTGATAAGCGAACATATGCGCCCAATACAACGACAAACAAGGCCAAGAGTATTGCAAAAATAGTTAAGTTTCTGAACATGTTTTTAACCTATTTGGGAGGCCTTAAATAAAAGTTTAAGGTCTTTTTGAATACCATATGGGTCTGCGTCTTGCGAATATTTCATCATGATGTTCCCAAGAGGATCCAACAGCAACATATCACCATCGTTGATGTTTTTAACATTAGCTTGTAACTTTGCAAGATGCTGATCACTCCAACGTAAAACAAACAACTCAGGAGCCTGTGAAAGAAACACATTATCTTGATGTTCGGATTTGTCTAAATATACTCTTTTTAATCGCTTCGCATCTTTGTTTAACAATACGTGCAGTTGTTGAACAATATGAACAGACTGTTCACACAATTCAGAACACTCCCCATCCGTATCAATATGCACAAGAACCCATCGCCCCTTCAAGTCCTTGATCTCATCTTCTGAACCAACAAAGTAGTCACTTAATTCAGAAGGTATTGCTGGTACAATTAATTCACCATAGTTTTTAGTACTGCCACCGTCAAGCCATTGTGGATTATTGAACAATAGCCAGGCCGTTAAAACTGGCACAGCAAACATACTTGCAATAAATATAAGTTTAAGTCTATTTTTAATGACGTTATCCATTCTTTTTTCTACCTAGTTTTATGGTTAATACAAAATAAATAATGACCCAAGCCGTCGCTAAAGCAAACCATTGAAATGCGTAGCCATGGTGTTTTTGTGGGCCCATCTTCATTGGAACCCAACGACGATCATAGCCATTAGGTTCTTGTTGGTTTAATAACAGTTGATATGGCAAAACAGTATAACCTAAGCGTTCCGACACCTTATCGACATCAATTAATTGCGTTACCGAAGGCCAACCATTAGACAGTGTATCTGCTCCATCTAGCTTTATACCAACACTGGGGAAATGATCTAGTTTCCCACTAATTGTAACCCCATTAGCCGGTAAACTGACATTTGGTAAAATATCTCTAGTCGGTCCAGCAGGCACCCACCCTCGATTCAATAAAATTGCTTCTGAAGCATTTAATTTTAAAGGTGTTAATACAAAGTAGCCCTGTCGACCATCTTTCACTTGATTATCTATTAAAATTTGTTGATCTGTGTCTAACAAACCAGTTGCCTTAACTGGCCAGTAACGTAAGCCTTTATTAGCTCTCAACTGCAACGTTGACAACTCAACAGACTCCATGTTCATTCTGATGGACTGCAAATCTAATATATCTTGCTTTTCTTGAGCTCTATTAAGCTGCCAATTACCCAAACTTAGAAGCAATAACAAAACCAATATGGCAAGTATTGTTAAATATATATTCGCTTTGAATTGCATAATAAAATATTGTTAGTCTTTACACTAAGTTTAAATGACAATAGGAACATTATAATTTGAGAAATATGCAATGAACCCCTTCATTAAATACCTAATTGTTTTTACATTATGCGTCATTATTTACAGCCTCTTTAAAGCCTGTCTCTTATACACATCTGACGCTGCCGACGATATGCAGTGTGTAG